>Ga0208694_1000384_pt1 | contig 66549 bp, 72 predicted proteins | sample AD_UKC078_MetaG_FD_184442 | JGI IMG/M metagenome (GOLD analysis project Ga0208694, IMG submission 184442) | Active sludge microbial communities of municipal wastewater-treating anaerobic digesters from USA - AD_UKC078_MetaG (SPAdes) (version 2) | ecosystem: Engineered > Bioreactor > Anaerobic >...
GCGTACTGCGGAGCTGCCTGCAGAGCCGACCAGCGCAGAACCGAAACCGGAGCTTCACAACTTCCAAATCACTGACGACCACTTGGGCGAAGGTGGTGCAAAAGCAAAGTTCCGTATGAATATGGATTCATGGCCAACATTGAAGCGGGAAATGATAAACAGCTCATTATACGCTCTCTTGTGGAATCTTACGATCTTACCATCGGCGTAACAAAATCGCCGGGCGTTATCGGAGCGGTTTCTTCGCTTGAAATGATATACGATAAGTACGGGTACCATGTTCTCGACCGGACTCTGCGACTATGCGTTGGCGCATGGGAGGGAGATGTGAATTCTCTTTCGGCAAATATTCTGAAAGGAATTGCTCGACTCATTGTCGCCTTTGGCGATACGATGCGCGATGATCTGTTTAAGGAGAAGGTCGGCGTGGTTTCAATCAAAGACCTGTCCCGAACTGCCAAAGAGAGAAAGGCGGGATCGCTTGGTTATGCCGAAGCCATGCTTATAGCATATAACCGGAAGTTTAAGTCACCGCTGAAATGGGCAAAGCTTTATGAATATCAAACGCGTGACGATTCGGGCGAGGATGACGCTGAAGCTGCCGAGGAAGATGAACAAGCTGATGTAAGCGAGCGGGATGAGTGATTTTCGATTCGCTTTACATCATTTGAATGCCCACCTTGCATGATCTCTCTTACCAATCGCACTTTTAAGGACGAATATCTGATATAGTTCACATTTATTTGCTTGACAATATGTGATTAAAGCTGTATAATAAGGGCAGACTATCTTGAAAGAGGTGTTTGCCATGAAAAGAAACGCGATGCAGTCGCTTATCGACTGGAAAAATAGAGCGCACCGCAAGCCGATGATTATCCGCGGCGCGCGTCAGGTGGGCAAGACCTGGCTGATGAAGGAATTCGGCAGATGCGAGTTTGAGAAAACGGCATATATCAACTTCGACAAGAACGACCGTATGAAGCTGCTGTTCGAGGGAGATTTCGATATCAAGCGGATTCTCCGCGGACTGTCTATCGAGAGCGGTGTAAACATCGAGCCGCAGAACACGCTGATCATTCTTGACGAGGTTCAGGAGGTTCCTGCTGCGCTCGGCTCGCTCAAATACTTCTCAGAGGATGAGAGTACCGACTACTATATCCTTGCCGCCGGTTCTCTGCTCGGTATCGCGCTTCATTCCGGCACATCGTTTCCTGTCGGAAAGACCGCGAAGCTTGATATGTATCCGCTGACCTTTACGGAGTTTCTCGACGCGCTCGGCGAGATAAATCTGCTTGAGCTTCTGCGCGAACGCGATTTTCAAATGATCACCGCGTTCAAGAGCAAGTTCATTGATTTTCTGAAGCTCTACTACTATATCGGCGGGATGCCGGAAGCCGTATATGCTTATGTGCAGAACGGCGATTTGAAGGAAGTGCGCGATATTCAACTGCAGCTCATTTCTGATTATGAACAGGATTTTTCAAAACACGCACCCGCCGCTGTTGTTCCGCGTATTCAGATGGTGTGGGACGGTATTCCGTCACAGCTTGCCAAAGAAAATAAGAAGTTCATCTACAGCGTTCTGCGAGAAGGCGCGAGAGCGAAGGATTTCGAGATAGCGATTCAGTGGCTGCTCGACTGCGGCTTATGCCATAAGGTCGGTCGGGTGACTAAAGGCGGGATTCCGCTGAAAACCTACCGAGACCTGCCGTCCTTCAAGCTCTATCTTGTTGATGTCGGGCTGCTCGCGGCGATGGCGGATATGGACGAAAAATCACTGCTTCGCGGCAATGCGATATTCACTGAATTCAAGGGTGCGATCACAGAGCAGTTTATCTGCCAGCAGCTTGTCGCCGAGGTCGGAGCGATACCGTATTACTGGTCAGCCGAGAACTCAAGGGGAGAACTTGACTTTGTTATACAATACAGCGGTCAGGTTCTGCCCATTGAAGTAAAAGCCGAGGAAAACCTGAAAGCGAAAAGCCTGAAGTCGTTTATCGAAGCGAACAATCTCCCGACCGGTATCCGGACATCCATGTCGGATTACCGCGTAGAGCCGACGCTCATCAATCTGCCGCTTTATGCTTTCTCGGAATTGTATCCTGTATTCGATTCAATAATTAACTAATAAACAATCATCGCAAGACCGCGAAAGGAGTGCCTTTGGCGGTCTTGCTTATTCCATCTGTTCTTCGATTGTGTAACCGCCTCCGAATATCACTTCGAGCTTACCGCCTTCATAGACTTTGATGCATTCAATCATCTGCCTGACTATCGAATCGTCATATCGGTTATTGTTCTTTCTTCGGTCATCGATAATGTTTTGAATTTCGGCAACCCTGGCTTCTGTAGTTCGGCTGTCGGCAATACTGTCGCGGACAGCCTTGATTCGTTTTTGAAGCTGTTCTATCTCATCGGCTATGCTCTTGAACTCATCTTCATGGTTTTCTACTCCCTCGCCGCTTTGTACGCTCTCGGATACCATATTCAGCATTTTACGGGTTAGGGCTTCCACACGTCGTTCAAGTAAATCAATTTCATCGGAGCCGCCGTTCAGTCCGATTGCCTCGCTGATTGTGGCTTTCATAAGGGTGAGGTATGTCGACTCGTCTTCTGCGTTAAACTTGCTCAACGCTCGTACTATGGCGTTCTTGAGCGTTTCTTCTTCGACTGTCGGGGAATTAACGCAGAACTTGGTTCCGTGGTCAAGACGGCTGACACAGCGCCATACGATTCGCGTCTTACCGTTTTTTGCCCAAGTGCATCGCTTGTATCTGCTCCCGCACTCTCCGCATATCAACACATCGGTTAGGGCATATTTTGAATATTTACCCGAGCATGTCAGAGCGTTCTTTTGCGACAGCGGTGTTCTCGAGAGCCTTCGTGCAATTTCTTCCTGAACCTTGTTGAAGTCTTCTCGTTTGATGATTGCCGGGTGGCAGTTCTGTACCAAGTACATTGGCGCTTCGCCTCTGTTCTTTCGTCTTGTCTTGGATATGCAATCGACAGTGACCGTCTTCTGCAGAATGCAATCGCCGCTGTATCTTTCGTTCTTGAGTACATTGATTATCATCGCTCGGCTGAATGAGATGTTTTTGCCGGGGACTTTCGTGTTTTCGGCTCTCAGTTCATCGGATATCATTTGCGGAGTTTTTCCTGCAAGGTAACTGTAGTATATTCGTTCGACGATTGCCGCTTCTTCGGGGACTATTTCCGGTTGACCGTCTTCGCCTTTCTTGTAACCGAGCCATTTGCCGTATGCATAGACTGCCTTTCCTTCTTCGAAGTTCTTGCGGAAACTCCATGTTACGTTCTTACTGATGCTCTCGGACTCCGACTGTGCGAATCCGGCATAGATGACAAGGTACAGTTCGCTGTCGCTTTTCAGAGTATCAATGTTCTGTTCTTCGAAGAATATTCCGATGCCTCTTGCTTTCAGCATACGAACATAGTCAAGGCAATCGACTGTATTTCTGGCGAACCGGGATACTGATTTCGTTATGATATAATCGATTTTGCCGTCGAGACAATCTTTGATCATCTTCTTGAACTGTGGTCTTTTTTCAGCTGTAGTACCTGAGATACCTTCATCTGCGTACAGGCCTGCGAAGCACATCGATGATTTTGTCCCAGAACCTCCCGCACCGAAATTAGGGTTCTTTGGTACTCTCGCTGCTATTTTGGCAGGAGCAAGTGCAGGAGCATCATCTAACCAGGGCAGAAGGCACAATGGAAGATGTAACGGCGACTGCGCCAATTGTCCGCCTCATTATGGCTACCGATACGGCAGATGGTATTATGGGCATGACCATGTACACGGCTGTGAGTTCGGTGGTAATAAGGGTAGCGGCAGCATGGACTAAGGAGACTTGCTATGTTCGGACGAAAGAAAAAGGCTCCGGAGCCTGTATATGATGTTACACAGAAAATTAAAAAGACCTGGTGGGGCGGCACAAAATTAGTCCCTACCACCAAGGCAGAACAACGAAAAATGAAAGCAGAAATCCTTAAACGGAATCCGAAAGCTACCGTTCTTGACTCCAAAGCGAAGAAAGAAAAAGAACTGGAATGGATTGACCGCATCGAGGAATTTGATGCTTTCATGAATGACTGATGGAGGTGTTGTATGACAAACGAAGAAAAAATAGAGGCAATCCAACATACCATCGACCATCCCAATACCGAGGATGCCTACTACAGACTCCTTGAGGACATGGGTGACTTGAAACGGAATTATTGGGATTACATGACAACCGAGCCAATCGACTGCGACAAGGAACTGGAGCGTCTCCCGGATGCCGACTACGAATTGTGTACTGCATTGCTTACTATGATTCTGCGAGAAGACCACTTCTCAAACGGTTATCTGCGTGTACGGTACGAAGCCGGACAGGTGGATGCGATTCTTAATCGAATGATTGATACACTTAAGGTATGAAACCTTTTGAGCATTTAATTTGCTTGGGTGCAAATGCACCCACCCTTTATTAGCCGGGTGCATTGATGAACCCGGCAGTCAAACAGCATAACCCCCCAAAGCAAAAATAACGGCTTTCGACAGGCGTTTTTGCCCTCGAAAGCCGTTATTTTATCATTTTTACAGCCATTTTTGTATCAAATGGTATCAATCTTTGGTTATACACATCATTGAAAATATATATGCTTTCCGGACTGCAGCCCAGTTCAACAGCCTTTTTCAAACCTTCATCCCTCTGAACCTGTATCGAATACCCTCTCTCGGCCTGTTCCTCCGTCGATACTCTCAAATACACCAGCGCAGCCAAACCCTTCACAACCTCCATAATATCTTTTCAATAACCATCCAGATATCTTATTATAAGCCTCAATTCTCTCTGTCTCCGATTCTTCCCTTACAAGTTTGATTTCATATTTATCTGCTTTCACAATACCACCTGCAATATCAAATATTTTGATAAGACTTGTACCTGCACATTATTAAAGGAAGGATTTCCGTCCTTCCTTTAGCTTTGGTATATCATCAACCCTTTTTGTTCTTTAACATCGAGCCCCTTAATATTTTGTTATCTCCAAAACGTTCCCGTATTCTGTCAATTGTTTTCTCAATGGTCTCTTCCTTATGTGCATTATGCTCTCCTTCAACCAGCTCAAATATCGAAAGCTGCTCCGTTTCATCCGTGTCAAGATTGCTTAAGCCAAGCCCTATAAGCCGAATAAGCTTGTTTTTGTTCTTATTCGTTTCAAGCAGTGCCAGTGCATTGGTATAAATGTCTTTCGTCAGATAAGTAGGTGCCACCGTTTTCTGCCTTGTAACAGTCTTAAAGTCTTCATATTTTATAGAAATTGAAACTGTTTTCCCTTTATACCCTGATTTTCTGGCTTCATAGCCTACCTCTTCAGCCAGACCCAGCAAAATGTACTTTAAATATTCAAGGTCGTTGGTATCCTGCGGCAATGTGGTAGACCGGCTGATGGACTTATTATCATAAATTGGATTGGGTACTACCGGAGAATTGTCTATCCCCCTTGAAAGCCTGTATAGTTCCTCGCCGTATTTCCCAAAGTTTTTTTTCAGAAATTCCACATTGCTGTTTGCAATATCACCTATTTTATATATTGCATAGTCCATCAGCTTTTGCTCCGTCTGCTTTCCTATACCGTACATTTCTCTTACAGGCAGAGGCCACAGCTTTTTTTCTATGTCTTTTACATAAAGCTCCGTAATTCCCTGAGGTTTTTTCAGTTCGGATCCCATCTTTGCAAGGAATTTGTTTTCCGAAATTCCTATTGAACACCAGAGATCCAGCTCTTCTGAAATAGTCTTCATTATGTTTTCCGCAATCTCCATAGGACTTCCAAAGAGTTTTTCACATCCCGTCAGGTCCATCCATGCCTCATCTATGCTGTTTTGTTGTATTACAGGTGTATACCTTGACAGTATATCCATAACCTCCTTGGATTTCTTTTCATACAGCCCATGGCTCGGGGGCACCGTTACAAGCTCGGGGCACAGCTTCTTTGCTTCATGAAGCACCATTGTTGTCTTGATACCGTATTTCCTGGCTTCATAATTAGCGGCAAGTATTATTCCCGAACGCTTTTTGGGGTCTCCCGCAACAGCCGCAGGTTTTCCCTTCAGCTCGGAATTCATTGCCATTTCGCAGCTTATAAAAAATGCGTTCATATCAACCAGGAAAACCAGCCTGTTCATCCTTTGTTCACCTCCGCAGCGAATCCCGCACAACAGTTCTCTTTCCATTATACCAATCTATATGGCTCAAATGTACCTTTTATTTGTTCAAGAGCTTATGCAGTTTTTCCTTCCGATACTTCGCTTACAATTATTGTTTCAGAAACCGGTATATGTGTGGTTACATCAATTTTATTGCTTCCCAGGGGAACGACTATCTGAACATCCGTCTTGACCGTCAGGTATATTTTAAGCCTTGTCTGATTTATTCCCGCCTCTTCAAAGTCCGTAAAAAAATCTACATTTACACTGCCCGCAGGTCGAATGTTAACACCTATTACAGGGCCTGTATTGGCAAATAGCTGGCTGCCGAAAATACTTGACATGGGAATTTTAAGATCTGTGATTCCGATCTTTTTTATTTCATTTAAAATCTCTATTGAGGTTTCTGCCGCCAGCTTGGTCATTTGTGCCGAGTTTGCCTGTATCAGGGATATCCTTCCATTGTTGTCGGTCTTGTAGTCTATAAGCTTACTGAATGAATCGGTGATTACCTTGCTTCTTACTGCTTCATTTATTGCCTGTGTTGCAATAAGTCTTGCGTTTATCTCCGACATTGCAAGTATTGTTGGCCTGATATTTCTTTCAACAATATAATATGAATATATTGAAATGATAATCAGCAGTATAAAGCTTAAGAAAAGCTTCTTTCTGCCGCCCCTTTGACCGAACTTCCTCCTCATGAGCACACACCCCCTATTTATTAATATATGATTCAAAGTTATCCATATTACAAATATTTATATTTAGTAATACATTCACATGCTGTGACAAAAATGCATATTTTACGTCAAAATAATATATTCAGGATTAAAAGAGAGCAAAAATGTCAAGAATCAAAAAGGCGGCTTATATGGCAGCAGCGTTGAACTTCACTGGGTTTGCCAGAAAAAATCTTCTATGATATAATAATTTCATTACATACAGCATTTATACTTGCGGAGGTATAAAATGAGCGAAAACGAGACAAACTCTCCCAAGAAAAAAAAGAAGAAAAAAAGAACCTTCTCTGTTGGCAGGTTCTTAAGATTTATCATACTTCTGCTTCTCTTTATAATTCTTGTGAGCGGCAGCATTGCGCTGGGTACTGCATATTCCTGGGTAAAAGCTGCAAGGCCGCTTAATGTGGATGAATTGTTTGACTTGAATCAGACTACATATATTGTTGATAAGAATGATAAGCTCATTGACAAGCTGCACGCCAATGAGAATCGCACCATAGCCACATTGGACCAAATCCCTGAATACTTGCAGAATGCATTTATAGCTATTGAAGACAAACGATTCAGAGAGCACAGAGGAATTGACCTGTACCGCATCTTTGGCGCCTTAAAGGCCGACCTTGCCAGCGGAGAGTTTTCCCAGGGTGCAAGTACAATTACGCAGCAGCTTATCAAGAATGTCTACCTTACTCCGGACAAGAAATGGAAAAGAAAAGTAGTTGAAATGTATTATGCGCTTCAGCTTGAAAGAAGATTTCTTAAGGATCAAATATTGGAAGCATACTTAAATACAATCGCACTGGGGCATAATGTTGCCGGAGTTAAAGAAGCAGCTCTTTATTATTTTGGAAAAGAGCTTGATCAACTGACCTTGGCAGAATGTGCAACAATAGCGGGTATTACCCAGTATCCTTCCTTATACTCGCCCTATTTGAATTTTGAAAAATCCATGGGCAAAAAAGAAATTGTGCTTGAAGAAATGCTTGTACAAGGCCTTATTTCTCAAGAAGAGTATGATGAGGCTATGAAGCAGGAAATCAAACTGTCAAAAGTAGAAAAGGAAGTAGAAACAACATATTTTGCAGACATGATTATCAGCGATGTCACGGAAACGCTGCAGAAAGAACTGGGACTAAGCAAGGAAGAAGCTCAAATAAAGCTTTTTAACGGAGGACTTAAGATAATAGCCACTATAGATACGGAAATTCAAAACATAGTGGAAGAAACCTTCAAGAATACCAAGCTCTTCCCTGAGAGTGAGGAAGATGCCAACGGCATTCTCCAGCCTGAAGCAGCCGTAATAATAATTGAAAACGGAACCGGCGAAATCAAGGCAGTTATGGGAGGCAGAAGCGAGAAGGTAAGAAGAGGCCTGAACAGGGCTACTCAATCCTTACGGCAGCCGGGTTCTACCATAAAGCCTCTTGCTGTTTATACACCGGCTTTGGATAACGGCTATACCGCCGGAACTGTTATAGACGACGCTCCTGTTATTTTTGGGAACTTCAAACCCCGTAACTACAGCAATAATTTTAAAGGCCTTGTAACTGCAAGGGAAGCCTTGCAGAATTCAACAAATGTGGTTGCGGTCAAAATATTGCAGGATGTTGGAATACAGCGTTCCATAGAATATCTGAAAAAATTCGGAATTACAACTATAGTCACCAGAGAGGATAACGGCGTCACCAATGACGAAAGCCTTTCCCCTCTTGCCCTTGGCGGAGTGACCAACGGAGTCAAGCCTATAGAAATGGCCGCTGCTTTCAGTGTATTCCCCAATAAGGGCATTTATATAAAACCCATCTCCTTTACAAAAATTCTTGATAAGAATGGGAATGTGATTTATGAAAACAAACCATATAAGGATAAGGTTATCAGCGAGCAGGTTGCCTATCTCATGGTAGATCTCATGCGGGGCGTTGTAAGGGGAGGCACCGGCGGTAATGCAGCATTATCCAAGATGCCTGTTGCCGGAAAAACAGGTACTACCACAAAAAATGTAGATGCATGGTTTACCGGCTACAGCCCGTATTATACAGCCTCTGTATGGATAGGGCATGATGAACCCAAGCCTATGAACTTCACCGGAGGCAGTTATCCTGCAAAGCTTTGGAAGGCTGTTATGGAAGAAATCCATAAAAACCTTGAGGTCAAGAATTTCGAGAAGCCCGGGGGATTGGTATCTGTAAGCATCTGTACGGTATCCGGAAAAAGGCCCTCTGAACTGTGCGCCCTTGACCCAAGAGGCACCAGGGTAAGATCCGAGCTGTTTATTAAAGGCACCGAACCGGATGCGGAAACTATTTGTGATGTTCATGTAATCAGAGATGCCTGTACGGATTCAAAAAAACTTGCAACAGAATTCTGCCCGGCACCCAGTGTACAGTCCCAGGTATTTATTCAAAGAATAGAGCCTTTTATCCCGGAACCGGAATCGGATCAGAAACAGCTTCCGGCAGATTTGATATATGAGGCACCGATAGAACCCTGCGATATTCATACCGAGCCGACTTTTGAGGAGGACCCGCTGGAGGGCGAGATAGACCTGGAGGGCGAGATAGACCTGGAGGGCGAAGAAGATGAAGAGTTTTAGCATAATGAAATAATACCGGAGCCGAATTAAAGCAACAGGAGCAGTTAGTGTGTATGCACTCTGCTCCTTTCAATTATTTCCTTCATTGCCTTTGTAATTATTGGCGCCCCTTTGTCGCAGCAGTCCTTCCCGTCCATCTTGCCCGGATCACCGATACCTGCAATCACAGGAACATCAATAGAATCAAGTATATCAACCGTATCCCCGTTTATTTTTCCCCCTGCGGTTATATTTCCATTCTTGTCCACTGTTTTTTCCACAATATTTCCGTTCTTTGTCACCGAAAAGTCAATACTGACTCCTTTTACTCCTTCGGTATTGGATGCCACCGCAATCACTCCCAGTACTTCGATGTCGGGGCTCCTCGCTATTTCCAGCATGGCTTTTTCCCCTTTTCCCGTTCCGGTATGCCCTCTGTCGTCAACCATAACAACTACCGGATCATATGGCGCCTGCTTAACCAGCTCTATTATTTTCTGACCGCTCAATGGGGTCGGATTGCCCGCTGACTTTGAAATGCATCTCCCTCCTATCCTCGTTGCGGCTGTCTCCACTGCTTTTCTTGCAATCCCATCGCCGTCGGTAACCAGTATGACTCTTTTCTTTGTTTCATTCATACAACTGTCTCCTATTTTTTTGATTTGGGACTAAAAAGCAATGTCATTATATACCCGAAAAAAATAGCTCCCGCTATACCTCCTGCAGTACTTTTCAAGCCCCCTGTAAAGGCGCCCAGCAACCCTGCCTCCTTTACCTCCTTCATTGCACCCTTTGCCAGAGAATACCCAAACCCTGTCAGCGGTGTTGTTGCACCTGCTCCTCCAAAATCCACTATTGCTTGATATATTCCTATCCCTTGAAGAATTGCGCCTGCAGTTACAAAGGCAACAAGAACCCTGGCAGGTGTCAGTTTAGTAAGATCCATCAATAGCTGTCCGATAACGCAGATTGCTCCTCCAACCAAAAATGCCTTCAGGTAATCCATCACACACCAACTCCTATTGTTTTTTCTATGGCAACAGCATGAGCTATACACGGGATTGATTCCCCTTGCCAGGTGGTGGTTGGTGAAAGCAATGCTCCGGTTGCAATCAAAAGCACTTTATTAATATTACCCTTCTTCATTTCTTTTGCAATATAACCGTTCAATACAACGGCAGCACATCCGCAGCCGCTTCCTCCTGCATGAGTATCCTGTTTTTCGCTGTCAAAAATCATTGAGCCGCAATCATTATAAACCTTAGTAATATCATAACCTTCCTTTTGCATCATATCCAATATTATAGCCTTTCCTATGTTTCCCAAGTCTCCTGTTATTATCAGGTCGTAGTACTCAGGCCTCCTGCCCGTTTCATTCAAATGGGCTGTAATTGTATCAACAGCAGCCGGAGCCATTGCAGCACCCATGTTGTTTGCATCTTTTATTCCAAAGTCTTGTACTTTTCCAATGGTAGCATGAGTAATATACGGTCCGGAGCCTGTCTCCGCAATTACCGCAGCCCCTGCTCCCGTTACGGTCCATTGTGCGAAAGGAGGCCTTTGGACTCCCTGCTCCAAGGGAAACCTGTACTGCCTTTCGGCACTGCAGAAATGACTTGATGTAGCACATACTATCGCTTCTGCAAAACCTCCGTCAATCATCAGTGAGCCCATACATAAGGATTCAGCCATAGTTGAGCATGCTCCGTAAAGCCCTATATACGGAATCTGCAATTCCCTTGCCGCAAAACTGGAAGATACTATCTGATTAAGCAAATCACCTGCAAACATAAAGTCAATATTTGTATTGCTCCTTCCGGAGGCTTTAACAGCGCTTTTTACTGCTTCCTTGAGCATCTTGCTCTCAGCCTTTTCCCAACTATCCTCTCCAAAATAGTCATCCGTCAATATTTGGTCAAAGTACTGTGAAAGAGGGCCCTCACCCTCCTTAGGCCCTACTATTGCGGCATTGGATATCACAGAAGGGGGTGAAGAAAGCTTCAGTGTCTGTTTCCCCAGCCTTTTTCCTGCCATCCTATCACTTCCAAAATAATAATTTTCCTTCTCATTTCCCGAGCAAATAATAAATGATACCTATCAAAATTGAAGATGAAATACCATAAACCAATACCGGCCCTGCAAGTATGAACATCTTGGCCCCTACTCCGAAGACAAAACCCTCTCTTTTGAATTCCATAGCCGGTGATACTATCGAATTGGCAAAGCCTGTAATTGGCACTATGCTTCCCGCACCCGCAAATTTACCTATGCGGTCATATACACCGATTCCTGTTAAAAAGGCTCCCAAAAACACCATTGATGCAGCTGTAATCGATGAAACTGCTTCCTGGTTATATCCATAGCTTTTGGCTGTATTTGATATGAACTGCGCCACATCACATATAAAGCCGCCCACAATAAACGCTGCAATGCAATTCTTCAAATACGCCGGCTTGGGCAGTTTGTCTTTTATGTACTGTTCATATTGCTTTGAACTCATTTTTGTTTTCAATACATCCATGCCTCCTGTTGCAATGGGCTATTGCCTGTGTTCGAATACCCTTGCGCTATTTTTTATTATTTTTCCTCCTATATCGCTCCTTATTTCCTTTTCAGTCTCGCTTTCAAAGCCCAGGATATTTTTCAGCTGCTTGAACCTTCTGTTACTGAACATAATACCCACTCCCCTGTTCTCCGAATACAAGAGTCGCCCTTTCACGGTTTTCCTTAAGCAGTTTTCCGGCATAATAATCCCAGGAAAAATAACATACGGCTATTATCACGGATAATACAAGGAAAAGCTTAAAAATCTTCATTGCGCAACACTCCATTACCCTTTATGCAATTATTATTGGCTATTAAGGCAAATTAATACGAAAAACAAATAAAATAAATGAGGACATGGGGACGGGGACACGGGGACGGGGACATGGGGACGTTTCCCCTGTCCCACTTCCAGTGGGACACGCGAAACGTCCCCGTGTCCCCGTCCCCATGTCCCCGTCCCCATGTCCTCATTTACATATTCTGCCTGAGCTTGCTGATTATTTTCTTTTCAACCCTTGACACCTGAACCTGTGACATCCCCAGCATCTGAGCAACCTGGCACTGGGTCATGTCCTTGAAATAGCGAAGCATTATAATCTGGCGCTCCTTGGGCTCCAATGCAGACAGCACCTCTTTTAATGCCAGTCTGTCTATTACTTCGATTTCTTCCCCTTCATTAAAGCTTATTCTGTCAATAAGAAGTATCGGCGAACCATCATCCTGATGTATGGTTTCATAGAGATACTCAGTACTCTGTACCGATTCCAGCGCTACTACCAGATCCTCCTTTGAAATCTCAAGTACAGATGCAATTTCAGATATCGTAGGCTCCCTTCCGTAATCCTTTTCCAGTGCTTCCTTTGCGATATGAGCCTTGTTCGCTATTTCTTTAAGATTCCTGCTGACCTTTATTATTCCGTCATCCCTGAGAAATCTTTTAATTTCACCAATTATCATAGGTATTGCGTAAGTCGAGAACTTTACGTTATAGCTCAAATCAAATTTCTTGATAGCCTTCAACAGGCCGATGCTCCCTATCTGGATAAGATCGTCATATTCACAGCCTCTGTTCAAATATCTCCTGACAACGCTTCTTACCAAACCGATATTGTTTTCAACCAGGAAATTTTCTGCCTCTGAGTCTCCTCTTTGTGCCCGGGATATAAGTTCCAAAAACTCATCCTGTGTAAGCTCAACCCGTTCCATAGCAATACCTCATCTGACTGTCGTTATTTTTTTGGTCATACGTATGGTCGTTCCTTTCCAAGGAAGCGATTCAATTTCCACTTTATCCATAAAGGTTTCCATGACAGTGAAACCCATTCCCGATCTTTCAAGCTCCGGCTTAGATGTATACAGAGGCTGCCTGGCAAGCTCAATATCTGCTATACCGACTCCGAAATCCTTTACTTCTATCTCTACGGTATCGCCGAATATCCTTGAAACAATAACCACATTCCCAATTTCGCATGAATAACCGTGTATAATGGCATTTGTAACCGCTTCGGACACTGCAGTCTTTATCTCCGCCAGTTCTTCTATTGTCGGGTCCAGTTGTGCCACAAATGCTGCAACCACAGATCTTGCGAAGCTCTCATTCTGTGATTTGCTTAGGAATTCAAGTTTCATTTCGTTATCTGCTTTCATTGTGTTATCACTCCTTTATACTTGCAATGGCTTGCTTTTTGCTGGAATATATCTTAATAATCTTCTGCAGCCCGCATATCTCGCACAATCTCATTATTTGAGGCTTTACATTAATCATACCTGCCTTACCCCCACCATTCGCAATAAGCTTATACCGTCCTATCAGCACACCTATCCCCGAGCTGTCCATAAAACCTACCTGTTCCATGTCAAAAAGGATTGACCTTGGGTTCTTTGAAGCAATCTCCTTATCTATTTTGGATCTTATCTCTTCACAAGAATGGTGATCAATATCTCCATTGATGCGAACAACCAGCAGCCTGTCCGCATAACTAAAATCTATGCTCATTCATGTCCCTCCAATTCAAATTCGTCTATATTAATATTCCATACATGACAGCTTTTTCCTTCAAAGAAATATGTATAGTTTTGTAATACCGCCAAAAATAAAATGCTCGGTTTTTGTTGTAATATATACAAATACGCAGAAATTTTCGTTTTTATATCTATCTAGTAAAATTAGCTTTTTGTGCTATACTAATAATTGTTAATACAGATGAGACCCATAGCCAAAATATTTTACTCGTTTTAGGAGCAAAAAAATGAATGTACTGATTTTTTCCGTTTCCATCGGCAATGGCCACGACCAGGTTGCCCATACACTGAGAAATGAGTTTATACGCCAGGATAACTCCTCAAGAGTAAGGATTATCAATACAATAAATTATATCAGCCCATTATTGGATAAAGTCATTCTTGACAGTTACCTGAATATATTGAAGTTTTATCCGAAAGCCTGGGGAAAGATTTATGAAAAAACCAACCGGCTTGACCCGATTATAGACATAAATGATATTACCAACAGATTGATGACCAGCAAGCTCAGGAAAACCACTATAAACTTTGATCCGGACATTACTATATGCACCCACAGCTTTCCTGCTGCTATAATTTCAAAACTTAAACAGAAAAAGAGAATTGGCTGCCCCCTTGTAACTGTAGTCACAGACTTCAATATCCATTCCTCTTATATTAACGATAATACCGACTACTATGTAATAGCCCATGAATACCTTACTTATATTATGGAGAGATTCGGCGTACAAAAGGAAAAGGTACTTCCCTTCGGAATCCCAATCAGAAAGGAGTTCAGCGAATCCTATAACAGGGAAGAACTGATTGCAAAGCTGGGATATGAAGATAAGAAGACCATACTTGTAATGGGCGGCGGCCTTGGTCTGGGAGATATAAACAATATAGTGAAAGCCATCGACAGCAATATGGAAGACATTCAGATTATTGCAGTTGCAGGCAGGAATAACAGGCTTGAATCAAAGCTTAAGGATTTGTCTGCAAAGAACAGGCTTGTGGTATACGGATTCGTAAACAACATGCATGAGCTTATGGAGCTGTCTGATTGCATAATAAGCAAGCCCGGAGGAGTATCTGTATCGGAGATTTTAAGCAGGGAAAAACCCCTGGTAATATTCTCTCCCCTTCCGGGGCAGGAACATGAGAATGTAGAGTTTCTCCTGAACTCAGGTGCTGCAGTTTATACCTCAGATGTCAGAAGGATACCTGCTCTTATTAATCAGATATTTGATTCCGAGATCAGGATGAAATGCTTCAAAGAGCTGACAGGATTATTGAAAAAGCCGTATTCAGCTTATAATATAGTTCACTACCTTACGGTAAAGTACGGTTCTAACAGCAAAACCTATTAAAATATTAATAAATATAGATTGGAGGAAACTTAAATGGATTTATGGATTAGGGAAATGCAGAATGAGAATGCCGCAATGACATACAAGGTGAAAGAAACCCTGCATACCGAAAAGACGAAGTATCAGGAGCTTGCCATACTGGATACCTATGAATTCGGCAGAATGCTTGTACTGGATGGAATTGTCCAGACAACCATCCGGGATGAATTTGCATATCATGAGATGATTACTCATGTACCGCTTTTTACTCACGGTAATCCGAAAAAGGTTTTAGTAGTTGGCGGCGGTGACGGAGGTACAATCCGGGAGATACTTAAGCACAAGTCCGTTGAAAAAGCAGTATTATGTGAAATTGATGACAGAGTAGTAGAGCTTTCAAAAAAGTATCTTCCTGAGATAAGCTGCAAGCTTTCCGATCCCCGGGTTGAAGTCTTTATCGGCGACGGCATAAAATATGTGCGGGAGCATAAAAATGAGTTTGATGTGGCAATCATTGACTCAACAGATCCGATTGGTGCTGCCGAAGGACTTTTTAGCGCCGATTTTTATAAGTCGGTATTTGAATGCCTGAGAGAAGACGGAATTTTTACAGCTCAGACAGAGGCTCCCTTCTTTTCACCGGAGATAGTAAAAAAGGTTTTTAGCGACATTGAGAGTATATTCCCGATTACCAAGCTTTATATGGGCACCGTACCAACATACCCCGGAGTTCACTGGAGTTTTACATTGGGCTCTAAGAAAAATGACCCTGAAAAGACAGATATTGACAGTATTCCAGAACTTGATACGAAATACTATCATAAGGACCTGCATAAAGCATGTTTCGTACTTCCAAAATATATAAAGAATTTGATTATGCAAAAATAAAATTAAAATACAAATTTTGAATAATATTTATTGCATTTTATATAGGTTTGCCCTATAATAAATTTGGCATTTGAATAACACAACTAAAAATCGCTCTGCAGAAGCCTGAACTTATTGCATCGAAGTTCGTGGCTTTTTCTTTAGCATATTATTTGGACATACTTTAGATAACCGAAAGGAAGTGTAACCGATGTACAAGTTGGACCAGACAAAAACCCCTTTGTTTGACGCATTGCTGGAATATCATAACAATGATACTGTCCCTTTTCACGTTCCGGGGCATAAGCGCGGGCAGGGAATGGTCAGGAAGTTCAAGGATTTTGTGGGTACAAACGTCTTATCAATCGATGTAACAGTTTTTCACCAGGTTGACAGCCTTCATAAGCCGACGGGCGTTATTAAGGAAGCCCAGGAACTTGCCGCCGATGCTTATAATGCAGATTACACTTTTTTTTCAATACACGGAACCTCCGGTGCAATACAGGCAATGATAATGAGTGTTGTTACACAGGGAGACAAAATAATAATACCAAGAAACGTTCATAAATCAGTTACGGCAGGTATTATTCTCAGCGGTGCCAATCCCGTATATATGCATCCTGAAATTGACGCAAGGGTAGGATTAGCTCTTAATGTTACCCCCGAGACTGTCAGAAAAACACTGGAACAGAACAGTGACGCCAAGGCAGTGCTTATTGTGAATCCTACTTATTACGGTGTATCAACCGATATTGTTGAAATTGCCAAAATAGTTCATGAATATAATATTCCTCTTATAGTTGATGAAGCCCACGGCCCTCATCTTCACTTCAACAGCAGGCTTCCCATTTCAGCCATGGATGCAGGTGCAGATATATGTGCCCAAAGTACCCATAAAATAGTGGGCTCCATGACACAAAGTTCACTGCTGCATGTGAGAAAAGGATTTGTTGATGTCAACAGAGTTAAGACCGTCATGAGCCTCCTGCAGACTACAAGCCCCTCATATGTGCTTCTGGCCTCCCTTGATTGTGCCAGAATGCAGATGGCTACTGAAGGTAAAAAGCTTATAGATGATGCAATAGAGCTGGCCGGATATGCAAGAGAAAGAATAAATGATATTAAAGGCTTGTACTGTTTTGGTGAAAAGGTCCTTGAGAAAAAAGGCGCCTACGGCTTTGACCCTACAAAGATTACCATTACTTCAAAGGATATAGGCCTATCCGGTCATGATCTTGAAGACATACTGACGGAAAAATATTTCATACAGCCTGAACTGTCAGACCTCTACAATATCCTTTGCGTATTCTCCTTCGGGGATACAAAAGAAAAGGTAGACAAACTGATAAACGCTCTTGAAGAAATAAGCGCCGAACAAAGCTGCAAGGAAATTGTAAAGTCTGAGGTATTGGGAATACCCAATATACCGGAAAGTGTCCTGACACCGAGGGATGCATTTAACAGCATGACAATACCCATTCCCCTGGAAGACAGTGTGGGACTCATCAGTGCCGAATTCCTGATGGCCTATCCTCCGGGTATACCCATACTTTGCCCCGGGGAAATAATAACACAGGAAATTGTTGATTATGTAAGGGCTTTGAAAGCTGCAAAGCTTTATGTCCAAGGTACGGAAGATCCTGAGGTGAACCGCATCAAGATAGTCAGCGACCTGCAAATTATGAATGTAAATATGTAATATTATTCTATTGTATAGGAATGTATAACTTTCCTATACAATGGGGGATGCAAGGGGGAGAAGCCCCCTGCCGATAAAGGAGGGTGCTCAGGATGCGCTTTGCATCCGTAGAAGGGAACCATAGGGTTCCCTAGCGAAAAAAATTCGGCGTGAGACGTATTTTTTATAGGGCAGGGAGGAAGAGTATGAAAAGGATAATCATAGTATTTACAGGCGGCACCATTGCAATGAGAATTGATGAGAAAACCAATGCGGCGGTGCCTGCAATAAGCGGAGAGCATATACTTCAAATGACTCCGGGGCTTGATAGCATAGCGGAAATCGGCTTTCTGAATTTTAGCAATATACCGGGCCCGCATATGACTCCTGGAAAAATGTTTGAGCTTTCCAAGGCAATACAGTACAAGCTGGAAGTTGAAGGCTATGACGGCGCAGTAGTAACTCACGGTACCGATTCCCTGGAAGAGACTGCATACCTTGTAGACCTTACAACCAACTCCGAAAAACCCATCGTGTTTTTCGGCTCTATGAAAAACAGCTCGGAGCTGGGCTTTGACGGACCAATGAACTTAATCGCCGCAACCTATGCCGCAGTTTCAAATGAAGCTTACGGCAGAGGTGTACTGGTAGTAATGAATAACGAAATACATTCCGCCTCACAGGTAACCAAGACCAACACCCATACTCTGGATACCTTCAAGAGTGCGGATTTCGGCCCCATAGGTTTTATTGACAACGATAAAGCATACTTCTACCATGACTATACAAAAAGGCAGCATATCGGCTCGGAAGCAATAGACAGCCGTGTAGACCTGATTAAGACTGCCTGCGGTATGGATGACAAGCTGCTTCGTTTTTGTGTGGATTCCGGAACCCACGGAATAGTAATTGAAGGTATGGGCAGAGGAAACATCCCGCCGACTATGGTTCCCGGGGTTGAATACGCATTATCCAAAGGAATACCTGTTGTACTTGTATCCCGCTGTCTTATGGGCAAGGTTCTGGACAGCTATGGATATCCGGGGGCGGGCAAAGAGCTTACCAAGAGAGGCGTGATTCTTGGAGACAACCTCCCCGGGCAAAAGGCCAGGATCAAACTTATTGTGGCGTTAGGCCATACGAAAAATCTGGCTGAAATAAAGGATATATTCGAGAAGAATTATTATTGAAATTCACCTTATGGGATTACCTCGAGAGGCCAATGTGGAAACATGTTGGGCTCTCTAATTATCAGCCGGCTAATAAATAGTCTTAGGTATGTAATATTATTTGCGGTCAAAATAAATGTTTTTACCGCTGCAGGAATTATAGCCGCATGCACCGCAATTCAACCCTGCATGCTTCTCACCGTTTATGGATATAAGCAAACCAGCCTGTGAATTCATTACATTTTCTCCATCACGTTCAAAATTCCGTTTGCCGCTGCTTAAACCATATTCCTTCATAGCTTTTCCCAGTTTAACAGTTTCTTCTTCATTTAGAACTTTAATCTCAAGAAAGTCCAGGCCATTAGCTTTTGGCGCAGTACGGGCGGAAATCCCCATCATTTTCACTGCTTGAAGCAGCTCATTACTAAATTCTTTCATTTATATACCTCCTTCAGATCAAACTAATTAAAATTCTTCTGTTTTCTTGCAGGATAAAACTTGTGCAATTAATGCAGAAATAGGCTGCTGAAATAACACACTTAGTGTTATCGAAATAGCCATAGCCGGTGTAAAGTATGACAGGGCAAGCACCATCCCAAAGGCGTTATTACGCATACCAACTATACTGGGTATCGTCACCATCCATAAAAGCTGTATAACCATCTGAAAATAATCGATATGAATAAATTTTCCGGCAACCGCCATAAAAAAACCGGGAAGCAGAACAGGTGCAATAATGGTATCCAAAGTCACAGCCATAATAGACACAGCTACATCACCCCCGGCAATGCCTGTCCATATTATGGAAGTTACACCCATAGGCACCGCTGCCACTATCAACAATCCAAAGCGAATCATAGGATCATTAATGTAAAATATATATCCCATAAACCATGCTATAAGGGGTGAACCAATATGTGTCAGCAGTACGGCCAGCATTGAAGGCCACGGATTCTTGAAGGCACTGACAACTTTTTTGAAGCTGGTCTCAAGTGACGTTACAAATGTCATATAAGCAAAAAATACTATGGAAAGCATCTTTGTATTATTAACTTAATATTATCATTCACAAGCCACTGATAATGCATGATTATTACTGCATGCAGGGCAAATCGAAGAACCTCCCGTTTAAAGCGGGAGGTTTTGTATTACATATTCAAATATTTCATTGTGTATGTCTTCTATGCTCCTCAAGCAATTATCATAAGTGCAGTCAATCCTTTTCCAGCCGTATTTCTCTGCTACCCGGCAGGCGTTCAGATATGTTTTTATAAGGTATTCCCTGTCGCTTTCATGTATGTCCTTTTTGGAACCGCCTGTTATCTTATTATTTCGTTTCGTTATCAGGTTATTGCTTATTTCAGGCGGTACATCCAGAAAAATCACCAGATCCGGAACAGGCAATCCCAGCTTTACAAATTCCAGATCCCAGAGCCAATCCAGATATGAATTGCGCTCGGCTTCATCAGCTATCTTTGAAGCTTGATGCACCATATTGGAGGTTGTATACCTGTCTGCCAGCACTATACCTCCGTCCTCGTAGAACCCCTTCCATTCCTTCATATAGGAAGCATATCGGTCCACGGAAAAAAAAGTTGATGCGGCGTAAGCATTTACGTCCTCCGGCCTGTAGCCGAATTCTCCGTTCAGGTACATTTTCACCAATGCAGAAGAATTGCTTTTATAGTTGGGATATTCGATCTTCCTTATATTATATTTATCGCTCCTCAGCCTGCTGTAAAGCCTTTTGGCCTGAGTAGCCTTCCCGCTGGCATCACTGCCGGCCTCGATAATAATGAGTTTTCCCTTCATATTTCTACTCTCCAATATAACGCATATTAAAGCTGCTCAATCATTTTATATATAACTTCCTTTACTTTTTCATTGTTTTCATTGAATACCCTGTATACCTCTTCCTCTGTAACGGGCTTTATGTTCTCATCCCCTTCAAGGCCTGCATCATAATCGGTTATAAGGGAAATATTCACATATGGTATATTCAGCTCATTAGCCAGGATGCATTCCGGATATTGAGTCATATTGATTGCTTCCCAGCCCATTTTACTGAACCATCTGCTTTCAGCCTTTGTTGAAAATCTTGGCCCTTGTATTACAACGACCGTTCCCTTTTTATGCACGGTAACCCCTGCTTCTTCACAGGCCTTTATTGCCAGATTCCTCAGGTTCTCGTCATAGGGCATTGCCGCACTTATATGCTTGGTTTCAGGGCCCTCAAAATAGGTATCTTTTCTGCCCCATGTCCTGTCAACAAACTGATCGCATATTACAAATTCACCCAGCTTAATGCCTGCCTGAAGGCTCCCCGATGCGGTAGGTGCAATTATGTGCCTTACTCCCAGCATCTTCATGGCATATACGTTTGCCCTGTAAGGTATCATATGAGGCGGAAATGAATGCTTCTTGCCGTGCCTTGGCAGAAAAGCAACCGTCTTGCCGCCTGTTTTGGCCAGAGAAATCTTCTCGCTTGTACTTCCATATGGGGTTTCTATATCAATCTCCTCAACATCCTCCAGAAAGGAATAAAAGCCTGAACCTCCAAAAACACCGATATCAGCTTTATAATCCATACTCTGATGCCTCCTTCTTCTTTTTACACTAATTAAATATTACTATAAAAGGCCCGCATAAACAAGCTGTATAAAAACTTAAGGACATGGGGACGTTTCTCCTGTCCCGCTGAAAGCGGGACAGGAGAAACGTCCCCGTGTCCTCCGATGCATTATTCTTCTACTGCACATCAGGCCTCTCTTTTTCTTTCTTCTTATCACGCTTTTCCGTAGTGACCAGTTCCGGCTCAACCCTGTTAAACACCAAATCGATAGGCCTATCCTTCGTAGGCAGAATTGAGAGTATAACCTCATTCTTTTCATTCACTATTGACAGTTCCTCTGAGATTTCCAGGTCTGCCACCCTAAGAACCTGCCCTACTTTGTATTTCGCTGCATCAACCGTAATTGCCGGAGGAATCTTCTCAACCTCACCCTCTATTTCCAGTTCTGTCATCTGCTTGTTAATGACCCAGCCGCTTCTTTCAATCTTCTCCCCGTTTACCACCAGTATCGGTACCTCTGCATGGATTATTTCGTGTAATGTAACAGGCTGAAAATCCACATGTATCAAATGCTGCTGCAGGTGGTCCCTCTGTATCTCCTTAATAACTGCAGGTATTTCGGTTCCGTCTATTCTGAGCTTCACTACAACATTCTCACCGTTTTTAGCAATAATATTATTAAGCTCACTCTCATCAATCTTGAGCAGCCTTCCGGCAGAGCCCTTTACGTAAAGTATTGCAGGAATACAGTTCTCTTTCTTTAATTTTTTTGACTGCTTGCTGCCGGAGCCGGTCCTGTTATCAGCTTTCAACTCTACCTTCTTCATAAAAAACCTCCATAAATGATCTTCATCTATGGAGTATTCCCAATAATTGCTTTAATTAAACAATCGAATTAATTATCTTTACTGCCCTTCTTTCAGTATTATGATTGTTGAATAGAGTTTTTGCTGCAGGTTTCGGATTTCGAGTGCTTACGATATGCTTCGAAGAATTTTTTTAATCGCTTAATTCGCAACGCGCAACAATTCATCTGGGCTTACAGATTATCTCTTGAATCCTTGTATTCAGAATATCCTTGGCATGAGCAGGCTTAATAATTACTGCAGTATCTGCACCCCTGCCGGTTCCTCCTACAGCTATTACAGGTTCACCATAGGGTATCAGTCCTGCATCTAATGCCATTACTGAAATCTCTACGCACACTTTTACCCCTTGTCCAAGCATCCTTAAGGAGTTAGCAATTATCTCAACAGGATTTATACCTCCGAACTTTGCGCTGAGAGATCTCTCAGCTCCGGAAAGCACATGTGTTGTTGTAAGTACCTTTACCCCTAATGCCGATAATTCCTCTCTATCATTCCTATTCATCTCATTTACACCCGGCTGCCCATAACCATATGCATGAGTTACACAAGTAATTTCCATTCCACATCCAATAAAATGTCTGGCAGTAGCCCCGGTATTTGAAGCAACGACAATGTGAGCAATATTATTCTCCCTTGCAGCCTTTATAACTAATTCCGCAACCTTCTCCGTGTTTTTCTTTCCTTCCTCGGTAAAATACATAGTATCACTCCTCATATAATAGTATTCGCAAGGAATTTTTAGCTGTATTTCAGGATAATAGCCTTGCAATCAATTGTCCTGTTTAATGCTTCTCTGCTATTCAATAACAATGTCTATGGCTTGAATTGTTGGCAGAAACCATTTACCGCAAGACTATCCTAATATTTTCATAAAATATACGAATACATTCACTTCCCTGTATTTTTCGCTTAAAAACTTAAAATTACTCATTTCCAATACATTAATAATCCTTTCATCTATCGGTGCCATTATCTCACAGTATTTCATTCCCCGATTTATAGCCTGCTGCTCTGCAAAATCCACCAGCAGCTTCATAGACCCCATATCCCCGTCGATGAAACCTATATTGAGTCCTCCATCCATATGTGAATCCTCTGTCAGAACCATTACTGAATTTACCTTCCCATCCTGAAGCACCCCGTAAACGCATTTATCCTTCACAAGCTTGTCTGTCAAATCATAAGTCGCTTTTTTAAAAACCCACCCGTAGCTTATATACCCGTTGGACATATAGTATGAGTTTCCTCTGGTTATCAAGTCCCATGCTGTAGCCGTACTCATTATACTGATGACCGTCTTTGAAACATTAGGCTCTTTTGTATCCTTCCCAAGCTCCTTATACCCGTATGTAAAATATCCATCCTTCTTGAAACCCAGGCCCTCAACAATCCGTATGCACTCTTTACTTGCAGTTTCGGTGCAAAGTCTTATGGTGTCCACAGCTTCCGCCTTTGCCCTGCTTATAAAATACTGAGTAATAGCTTTTCCGAAACCTTGGCCTGTATATTTTTCATCCGCTCTTATGCCCTCAAACCAAGCTTCGGAATCACTATGCTTTGTATATTTCGCAAAGCCTATGACATCTCCATCCTTTTCGCCTATTGTGAATTCTCCTTCCGCATCACTGACCCAATGGTCAAAAACATGTTGTATGAAATCATGCCCTTCCCAAATTTTCGATGAAATCTCCAGCACCTTGCTTTTATCAGCCTGTGATACTTTTCTGAACCTGAACACATTGACTCCCTCCTCTTCAGTAAGATATGAACCTGTCACCCAGATATTTCTTAATCAGTGACGGGTCGCTTTCCAAATGCAGCTTGATAGATTCCCTGTCGGAATCTTCAAATATTACTTCAACTGTTGCATCACCTTTAAGAAACTGCTCTGCAACCGTTTTTTCATCTACTTCTCTGTATTGCACCTTCTTTCGCGCTTTTTCAGGCTTAATAAATTCCCTGGCAAAGAAACTTCCAGAAATCCTTATTACCCTAATATAATTCATCCTGCGCCTCCTATGCGAAAACATATGTATTTATAGATTTCCCTACATAAGCCTTATAATTTCATTATTGAGACAAGTCTCCAGATTAAGCTCTTTAATACTGCCTCCGAAATCCACCCTTATTCTTGTGCCCCCTTTTTTACCAATCACCTCTTTTACTACTCCCTCATAGTATATCTTATGATAAACTTTTTGCCCTGCATGAACTTGGCTGCTGTAATCAATGGATTTTTGAAATTCCTCAATAAAGCGTGACGGTCTCACCGCCTTGCCGTATCTGCGCTTTGGAACGGCAATATACAATTCCCTTTTAGCCCTGGTCATAGCCACATAGAATAGGCGCCTTTCTTCTTCCGGATCGGTTCTTAAGGCAGAATCATCCTTTATATACGGTGTAAGCCCTTCAACAGTACCGCATATGAATATCGTTTCAAATTCAAGTCCCTTAGCCTTATGCATGGTCAGGAGCTTCACATTATTATGCCCGGAATTTGTGTATTCCTTTTGTCCCAGCTTCTCAACAACATCTTCCGTATGCTGCATATAATTTAATATGCTTTTGAATCCGCCTGCTGAGCTTTCAATTTCTTCAATTATCTCTGACAGGCCTTTTGTGCTTATTCCCTTTGAAGCTGCATATTCCTTAAGGTATTCATCATAGCCCATTACATTTCTGATATATCTTACTGCGTTTAATGGATTCATCCCTCCCAGTCTTTTCAAGTCATTCTTAAGCCCGAATACCCCATTTATCTGCAGCCTGTTCAGACTGCCCTGGCCGATTATGCCCTGGATAAAGTCTCCGCCGCAGTTTTCTGCCTTTTCCATCATATCCCTGCTTATATACCTTTTAGGCTTGTTCATAATTCTGATAAAATCCCTTGTGTCCCCCAATCCTGTTCCAAGCTTCAGATAACTGATGATATCCTTGTATATCCAATGATTGTATATAGATATCATACCATCAAAAGTAATAAAAGGAATCCTGCAATCCAAAAAAGCATCAATAACCGACCTGGATTGGAGATTTGTCCTGTATATCACGGCAAAATCCGAATACTCCCTGCCATTTTTGATCATTTGCCCGATTCTGGAGGCTATAATTCTTGCCTCCTGCTCAAAATCTTCCGCTTCGAAAACAACAGGAAGGCTTCCTTGTCCGTTCACCGCTTCAAGGTCTTTGGAATACCTGTTATTGTTGGTATTTATGACAGATAAGGCAGAGGTCAATATATTGCTTGTACTTCTGTAATTTGTTTTAAGATATATTTTACTGCAGCCCGAATAAAGCCTTTCAAAATTCAGGAGTATATCAGGAGCTGCACCCCTGAATCCATAAATAGACTGATCATCATCCCCTACAATGAAAATATTATTGAGGGGCTCAGCTATAAGCTTTATTGCTTCAAACTGCAGTGCATTTATATCCTGAAATTCATCCACCAATATGTATTTGAACCTTTCCCTTACTTCTTTAAGAATCCCGGAGTTTTCCCGCAGCATATGAAAGCAGTCAAATAATATATCATCATAATCATATTTACCGGACTTTTGCTTGTATTCACTGTATTCCTTCATTATTCCTTTAAGCTGGCTGCTGCTGCATGAACCCGGCTTGAAATCTTCCGCTTCGGACATAGTACTTATTATATACTCCATATCACCGATGATATCCCTTACCTGCTCCTCATCCTCTGTAAAGCCTGATTCCATCCTTCTGACAAAATTCCTGATAATATTAAACTTATGGTTTTCATCAATCAGGTCTTCCAGCTTATATCCCTTATACTGCCTTAGAAGCTTGTAGAATATTGAATGAAAGGTGCCGAAGCTCACCTTTTCGTCCGCCCGGTTTCCCAAAAGCCTGCCGTACCGCTCCTTCATTTCATTGGCTGCCGCTCTTGAAAAGGTAACGACAAGTATGTTTTCAGGGGGCACAGACTTACATTTTATCAGGTTGATTACCCTTGAAGTTATTACAGTTGTCTTCCCTGTACCCGGGCCTGCCAGCACCATGCAGGGCCCCTCTCCGTGCTTTGCAGCTGTCAGCTGTTCCTTGTTCAAGCCTTGTAAATAACTTTCCATCAGTATACCTTAATCCTTTATATTATATGTACATTATATCATTTCTTTTAAGAATGCCAAAATAAAGAAAAGCTGCACACAAATGTGCAGCTCCTTCCGTCTATAGCTCTTTTCCTTTATTGTACGCCTTGATATTAATATCTACCAGTTTGGGATTGATTGTTTCCCTTATGATTTCTTCCCAGTCAATTTCATTCATTTTGAGAGCTTTTACCAAAGCACCTAAAAGCACTATATTCTGAGTCTTGATATTTCCCAGTTCCTCCGCTATTTTCCCCGCATCAATTACAACTGTTTTAAATGAACCCTGCAGTGCTTCTATTAGTCCCCGGGGGTATTCTTCCTTGCCGCTGGCAATTGGCATTGAAGGAATCTCATAGTTGTTGACTACAACAACTCCGTCCGGTTTGAGATACTCAATCCATCTTACAGCTTCCATCTTCTCAAAAGATACGAGTATGTCAGCCTGGCCTTTGCCAATTATAGGTGAGTAAACCTTTTTGCCGTATCTTACTTGTGTAGTAACACTTCCGCCCCTCTGAGCCATGCCGTGCACCTCTGACATTTTCACGTCGTAACCGGCTTTTATAAGCCCTGCGGTCAATATCCTGCTGACAAGTATTGTTCCCTGCCCGCCGACGCCAACCAATAATATGTTCTTTACATCACTCATATTATTCACCAACCTTCTCTATAGCATCGAATTTGCAAACCTGCATACAAACTTCGCAGCCTACACACATTGACTGATCAATATATGAAGTGCCATCTTTGAAGAATACGGCAGGGCATCCTACCTTAAGGCACATTTTGCACTTCTTGCATTTATCCCTGTCGACCCTGCATTTTGTCTTGAAAGGCGGTAAACCCTTAATTAGCACGCAAGGCCTCTTGGTTACTATTGCATAAGGTTCTTCACTGTTTACTGCTTCTGTGACCACCTCATCCATAGCCTTTAAATCACATGGGTCTACTGTTTTAACCGTTTTATAGCCTATTGCCCTCAATACTTCAACCGGATCTATCTGTACCGCATCTTCACCCATTAAAGTCTTTCCTGTTCCCGGATTCTCCTGGTGCCCGGTCATTCCCGTAATTCTGTTGTCAAGCACTACAGGCACCATTTTACCTTTATTGTATACTATGTCTATTGCTCCCGTAATTCCTGAATGGAAGAAGGTTGAATCACCTACAACACCAAACACCTTGTTGTCCCGTCCGGATGCCTCAAAGGCCTTAGCCATTCCCATTCCGGCACTAAAGCCTGCTCCCATACATATGCAGGTATCTACTGCATTAAGAGGTGGTGACCCTCCAAGAGTATAACAGCCAATATCGCTTGTTACTACTGTATTCTTTTTCTTTGACATTGTATAAAAGAAACCCCTGTGAGGACAGCCGGGGCAGAGCACCGGAGGCCTTCCTACTACTTTGGCATCAACCTTCTTTGTCTCGTTTTCCTTATTCAAAAGGGCTTTCGCTACTATATCCGGATTAAGCTCATACATCGGAGGTATAAGCTCTTTGCCTATGCACTTGACTCCTTCGGCTTTTATCTGTTCTTCCATAAAGGGGTCCAGTTCTTCAACAACATAAACAGTCTCAAATTTAGAAGCAAATTCTTTTATCAGCTTCATTGGCAGCGGGAATGTAAAACCGAGCTTTAAATACGAAGCATTGTCTCCGAATACTTCCTTAACATACTGATAAGATATTCCCGCAGTTATTATACCTATTTTTGTGTCCTTGTTATATTCAATCTTGTTGAGAGGTGAGCTGTATGCATATTCTTCAAGAGATTTCATTCTTTCTTCAACTTTTATACGGGCAATCTTCGCATTAGCGGGAGTTGCTACGTACTTGGCCGCATTTCTCTCATAACTCTTCGGCTCAACTTCTATTCTCTCTCCAAACTCTACCATACTCTTGCTGTGGCATACCCTGGTTGTTACCCTGTACAGTACAGGAGTATCAAACTGCTCGCTGATTTTAAATGCCTCCGCCATAAAGTCCTTTGATTCCTGGCTGTCGCTGGGCTCAACCATCGGAATCTTGGCAAATTTTGCATAATACCTGTTGTCCTGCTCATTCTGTGAGCTGTGCATGCTTGGGTCATCAGCGGTAATAAGTACATACCCTGCATTCACTCCCAGGTATGCATATGTGAATATCGGGTCAGCTGCTACGTTGAGGCCGACATGCTTCATTGCGGATATGCTTCTCACTCCCGCAATAGATGCACCAATCGCAACTTCTGTTGCCACCTTCTCGTTGGGTGCCCATTCACAATAAATATCATCCTTGTATTCTACGATGTTTTCCAGTATTTCTGTGCTTGGCGTACCGGGATAGGCTGCAGCTACTTTAACCCCGGCTTCATACGCGCCTCTGGCAATTGCTTCGTTGCCTGACATCAGTTGCTTCACTATGTTTACCCCCTTATATATTAATTATTAGCTACTACACTTCCAAGGGCTATTGATAAAAGCTTTGATTCTGAGGAGTCAGCTCTTGATACAAGTACTATAGGCACTTTGGCACCCATTATAACTCCCGCGGATTTTGCCCCTGCAAAATACGTCATTGCCTTTCCCATTGCATTTCCTACTTCATAATAAGGAACCAGCAATATATCGGCTTTGCCGCCGCCTTCTCCCTTAAAGCCTTTATGGGCACATGCCTCACTGCTTATTGCAAGGTCTAAAGCAACAGGCCCCTGCACTACAACTCCTTGTTCTTCCCATTTGTCTTTCATATCCTCAATTGCTTTTGCATCAACAGTCGCCGGTATTTTGGGATTAACTGTCTCCGCACCCGCAATACATGAAGCATAAATTTTTTTCATTTTCATTGCCTTGCACACTTTAACTGCATTTTCCAGTATCTGAACCTTCTGAGAAAGATCGGGTGCCACATTCATTCCTCCGTCAGTTAAATACAAAAGCTTATTATATGAAGGAACCTCGTATACCATAACATGGCTGATAAGATTATCCGTCCTCAGTCCTTCCTCCTTGTCAAGAACGGCTCTCATTATATCGGCAGTCTGAAGAATTCCCTTCATCAGGAAGTCACCTTTGCCTTCTCTTACGAGCTTTACAGACTTCCTTGCAGCTTGTATCAAATCCGGTTCATCAATTATCTCAAATTCACTGCTTTCAATTCCCAACTCATTCATGATTTCGAGTATTTTTGCTTTATTTCCTACCAAAACCGGCTCTGCAATACCTATTTCTTTTGCCTGGCTTACTGCCTTGATTACGTCTTCATCCTGAGCTGCGGCTATAACAATTTTCATTATTTTTTGGCTTTTTGCCGTTTCCAGTAATTCATTAAAATTCTTAATCATTATTTCACCTCAAAATATTTTGTATATCTTAAAAATTTTGTAGAACCCCATATTTATTCTACAATATAATTTATCTTCCTTCAACCTATAACTAATATTTTTAAGTATTATTTCAAAAATAAAGACACGAAGGACGTTTCGGGACACGGGGACGTTTCTCCTGTCCCGCTGAAAGCGGGACAGGAGAAACGTCCCCGTGTCCCGAAACGTCCTCGTGTCCTTCGTGTCCTTCAAGCTGATACTTATTAATACCCCAGTTCTTTTCCTATAATAATTACCTCAAATTCGGTCTTGTACGGCCTTCTTTCAATAATTGTGGTAACGCTGCACATTCTCTGCGGGCTGTTGCAGTCATTGCATTTCTCGGTATGCGCACATGGAGTATCAAGCTTTAGCCTTCTTGCATTTTTATATGTATTCTCTTTAATCCTTTTTAAAGCTGCATCCAGGTCTTTTGTTATCTTATTGACTCCGCACAAAACAAATACTTTTTTGGGTCCAAAAATCATTGAAGCAACTCTGTTCCCCAAGCCGTCAATATTAACCAGTTTTCCGTCCTCGGTCAGGGCATTTGTACCCGACAGATATACATCGGCTTTTTGTGCTTTGTCCCTTGCATAATCCATTCCTTCAGGAGTGCTCTCCAGCCAATGGAAATATACCCTGTTGCCCCTTTCAATAAGCTTCTGGGGTATACCCAGGGAGTATACGGTCATGGATCCTCCGATTCCTACTGTTGCTCCATCCCCGATTTTACCCATCAAATAGGATACTGCCGTATCGGAGTCATCAAAATATGATGCCTTCATATTGTGCTTTTCCAAAGCTTCTATTGTTTTTTTAACAGATTCATTCATACTATCACCCCCAAGATATATTATATTTCAAGCAATGCCTGGAATTCAAGCACTACAGGTCGTAATACAGCTCAAATTCTGCCGGATGAGGAATTATGCTTATCTTCTTATGCTCCTTCTCAATCTTGTTCTTTATCCAAGTTTCAATTAGGCTCTTTGTGAACACCCCGCCTTTCAGCAGGAATTCATGATCCTGCCTTAGAGCTTCCATAGCCTCCTCAAGGCTCTTTGGCAGGCCTTTTATCTTCTTCTTCTCCTCATCATCAAGCTCAAAAATATTTACATCGTATGGTCCGAAGCCCTCCTTGACAGGGTCAATTTTGTTTATTATACCATCCAGACCGGCCATCAGCAGTGCTGAATAAGCAAGGTAAGGATTGCAGGTGGCATCGGAAGATCTGAACTCAAACCTCTTGCTGTCAGGAGTATTGCCATAACCCGGTATTCTAACGATAGCGCTTCTGTTTGCAGTTGCAAAACATATGCTTACCGGTGCCTCATAACCTGGAACCAACCTCTTATATGAGTTTGTGCTCGGGCTCGTAAAACCTAACAATGCGGGAGAATGCTTCAAAAGCCCTCCGATAAAATACAGTGCTGTCTGGCTGAGGCCGGAATATCCGTCCTTGTCATAGAATAAAGGCTTTCCATCCTTATACAGCCACATATGCACATGCATTCCGCTTCCCGCCTCGCCAAAAATAGGCTTAGGCATGAAGGTGGCGCTCTTGCCGTTTTGTATTGCTATGTTTTTCACCACATATTTGAGCAAATATGTCTTATCCGCCATATCCTTCAGTTTCCCCGGCTCTACTTCCAGTTCGACCTGCGCCGGTCCTCCCACCTCATGATGATGATACTTTATGGGCATGCCGAACTCTTCAAGCATAACTGTCATTTTGCTTCTCAAGTCATTTGTCAGATCATAGGGAAGCGCCAGATGATATCCGCCCTTATGCCTTACTTTGTAGCCAAGGTTTTTTTCATACTGGTCATTAGTATTCCATTCAGCCTGCGCCGAATCTATTGCCACCTCCTGGTGCTCCGGCCTGCTTTCGTAAGCTATCTGGTCGAATAAATAAAATTCAAACTCCGGTCCGATTATATTCTCATCCGCTATACCGGTAGAGGCCATGAACTTCTCAGCCTTTTCTGCGATATATCTGGGATCCCCTTCATATCGCCTTATCCCGCCCTCAAGTGCAAAGATATCTCCTATCATGCTGAGAGTCGGAATTTCACAAAATGGGTCAACAAAAGCCGTATTCAAGTCCGGTATAAAAACCATGTCACTTTTTTCTACAGTCTTGAAACCATAGTTGGAACCGTCAAATCCTATACCCTCCTCAAGTACTTTCTCATTCAGCCTGGTCACCGGAATAGAGAGGTGATGCCATCTCCCTGCTAAATCAGTAATTTTGAAGTCTACTATTTTAATGCCCTTTGAATTACAAAATTCCTTGACCTCGGTGAGATTTTTAAACAATACAATAACCCCCTTGTAATATTGTGCTAATTTTAGTATATTTAAACATACGGAATAAGTCAAACAATTAAAAAACGCGGCATAAGCCGCAGTCTTCTATTTACTTTCTTCTATTAAAGGCTTTAGTACCTCATCCATCTTGTCCCTGTTTACCACAAAGAAAGACAGTTTGTTTATGGTTTCTGCCCTGCCGGGTATTGTCTGTATGGTGATATTCTCCTTTTTTATCTTCTTTGCTTTGGTAATATAGTACATCATCTGTTTTGGCGGCATATTTGTCTTTACATATTCCTTGACAGGCTCCTGAAGCTTAAGAAAGTTAGCAGCAATATTGCCTCTCATTACTTTATCAATACCTAATCTGACTATCTCCTGCTGCATCTTCACCCTGCCCAGGTCTCCCTCCTTATAGCCGCCGCCCTTGTTGTTCTTACGGTATCTCAAGAGCTTTAATATATCCTCCCCCTTGCTCACTACCTCTCCTTTTTTAAAATGTATATGCAAATCATCAACCGGATCATCATAGTTCATATCCATAGGTACGGTTACCTTAATGCCGCCCATGGCATCAACCAGTTCTTTGACAGCCTCATAATCCACCTCTGCAAAATAATGCACATCCAGTCCCGTAAGAGATACGACGCTTTCGGCCACATTATCCGCCCCTCCCCTTCCGTAGGAAGAGTTAATCTTGTTATTTGCAGAGATCTTATGTCCTTTTCTTTCAATATATGTGTCCCTGGGTATTGAAAGCACATCCAGCGCTCCATCCTCTGGGTCGAAGCTTGCCAGCATTATTGTATCCGCAAGACCCTTTGCCACACCCATAACTACAACATTTACCCTTTTTTCCGGTACCGGATAGCCTTCCGCACCCTCCTCCACGCTTATTTTGCTTAAAAAGTTATATGTAAAGCCATATATGGCTGCTGCAATCAGAAGTACCGCAACCACAACAGCTGTTATTATCTTCCCTTTAGCACTCAATTTTTTTCCTCCAAATCGTATTAGATATTAATCCATGTCACAAGTAAATAATAATGCAGACACAACTTATAGTTTAATTCTCCTTATATAATATGTAAAGTGCATTTACAGCCAAAAAGTATACCATAAAAACAATTAAGTGCTTTTATGGTATACTTTCCTGCCGTTTTGTACTTCTACATGATAATATCCCGATACCTTCAGATCATTTTTGACGGCAAGCGCCATGATATTTTCTATTTCATCAGCTTTCAGTTTTGCTGAAATTCCGCAGCTTGCGGTTATTTCCCGGGGAACCGGCATGATGCTTATGTTAAAACCCCAGTCCCTTACTGCCTTTTCAAACTTCAAAGCATAGTGGGTAGAATCAAAAACGGCAACGTAGTATTCATTCATTGCATTCACTCCTCATTATGTGCTTAACAGTTACAAGGATTCACCAAAAAGCTCATATATGCTTCCCCGAAGTTAATGAACTCATTGCTTTCCATCATTGACAATATTTCATCCATACAGGCATATTTCACTTCACTGACTTCTTCCTTCTGTATCCTGACATCTTCCGGATTGATATCCCGGCAAACAAACCATAAATCTGAAAAAACACTTTTATACCTGACCCTGTATAATCTCTTCAGAGCGTCCGGTTCAAAGCTTAGCCCCAGCTCTTCCTTAACTTCTCTCAATGCGGCATCCAGACTGCTTTCGCCGCTGATTGCCGAACCTCCGGCTGCGCCCCAGACTCCGGGCCAAGCACCGGCCTGTGAGGACCTTTTTTGTATAAGGTACTCACCTTTGCTGTTTCTTATCCAAATATGAACTATTAAATGATATTCTCCCTTTTTTAAAGGCTTGCCTCTTTCAATAGTTCTTCCGGTCAGGCGGCCGTCTTCATCCAATATGTCCCATAACTCAACATTCTTATTCATAAAACTGCCTCATCCTATACATTTTAGGATAAACATCAGCTAATTATATTTCGGATATCCTAAATGTTTTCCTTGATTCATAGAATACGCCAAAGGTTCTGTGCCATTTTTAATAAGCTGTTTACCGGCGTATTCTATATAATAAGGTTTTTATCGAAGCCCTCAATTCGGCTATGGGTATCTGCCCCGGAGCAGAAGTCTTCTCAACGGCTCCGAAAGTCATATCTGACCCGAACATACCTCCAGCTATTCTGCTGATAATGCCAAGAGCACCCATTGATACTGTTATGAGGGGTGTGTAAGGCAACTCGATACGGGCTTTCAATGTAGCCGAAAGCAGTTTTAACACATCTTCCTCATTCTTGGGCATTACCGCAATTTTTGCTATGTCCGCTCCCAAGGCAACTTCTTCCCTTATCTTATTCAATAAAAACTCAACAGAAGGCGTTTCATCAAAATTATGGTAAGATATGATAAGCGGTATATCATGGTCATATGCTTCTTTTCTTATTTCTTCAACTGCATTTTTGCGGCTTGCAAGTTCTATATCTGCGGCATCAACCTCTCCTGTACATAATACCAGCCTGATGATTTCATACCGTATATTTTCTTCAACCTCAATGAACCCGCCTTCAAAGCTGCCCCTGAATGTAAAAATAAGAGGTATTTCCCCGATTATGCTTCTGAGCATATTAAGCGCTTTCATTACTTTTATAGGGCTGCAGGCATCCTTAAAATAATCCGCCCGCCATTCTATTATATCAGGGCATAGCTGGATCGTATTTTTTGCTGCCCGCTCCAATCCGCTCTCCTCTTCTTCCAATATTGGTATACAAATCAGCATATCAGGCCCGCCAATGGTCCTATTCCCAATTTTTATCGGTTTTTTTGCCTGTAATCTCATAACAAATCTCCTGTTCCAAGCCCAAAAACATTTCAGGCTTCATACTTATTCAAAATCTTTTTCTGTCATTACCACGATTTTATTATCCAGCAGCAGCTGTGCGGTCACACCGTTTCCCTCTTTAAGCTTTCCTGAAAAAGTCCCGTCATATATTATTCCGCAGCCGCAGGAGGGGCTTCTTGACTTAAGCACCGCCAGCCGGCAGTTATGCTGCTTGGCTAAAGCAAGGGTTTCTCCGGCACCCTTAATAAAATCTGCCGTTACATCTTCTCCTATTTTGTTTATGACCCTTGATTTTCCTTCCAGTACTTCCTTTCCGGAACCCTCTTGTATCTCGCAGGGCTCCCTTGGTGTCAGCAAGCCTCCCAGTTCTTCGGGACATACAGGTATGATATTGTTCTCCCTTTTAAGCTCCAGCAGCTTGGGAGTAAAATTGTTCCCCCCGTTGTATTTGCAGTTTGTACCCAATAAACATGCACTAACCAGAATATTCATCCAATCACTTCCATCATTTTATTTCCACTATGGTAGCCCCAATGCCGCCTTCACCAAACCCGCCGCTTCTGTATGACTTCACATGGCTGTGGCTTTTCAGAAGCTGCATTATGCCCGCCCTTAGAACCCCCGTGCCCTTGCCGTGAATTATTGTGACCTGGGGCAGGTTGCCCAGGTATGCGTCATCCAGGTATTTATCCACATTCATCAGGGCTTCATCCAATGTCTGGCCCCTTAAATCTATCTGTGAAGCAACAGCCATTGCCTTGGCGGAATTCACCTTGACACCGGAACTCCTCTTGGGTTTTTCCTTCTCTTCTTCCGCTGCTGTCAGATTGTTTACATTTACATTTATTTTCATTATACCTGCCTGCACGGTCAGATTCCCGTCCTCATCAGGAAGTGTAAGAACACTTCCCTTCCGGTCAAGGTTGACTATCTTCACGGTCATGCCTATCTTTATGTCCTTTAACGGTGCGCTGCCGGTTTTTTTGAACAATGATTCTCCAATCTTATCTTCTATTTCATTTTCCCGTTGTTTTAGCTTCATCCTCGATTTTTCAATCATTGCAGCATCCCTAAGTTCCCGGATAAGCTCCTCCGCTTCCTCCTTTGACCTTCGCACTATTTCAAGGGCCTCACTGCGAGCCTCCCTTACAATTCTGTCCTTTTGAGCTTCAAGCTTTTCAAGCCTTCTGTCCATTTCCGACTTTTCTTTTTCCAGCTCAAATTTCAGTCTGGAAGCAACATCCCGTTCTTCTTCAGCCTTCCTTTTATCCTCTTCAAGGCTTTTTATCAAATCTTCAAATTTTACATCATCCTGAGAAATGAATTCCTTTGCCCTTTTTATTATTTCCTCGGAAAGCCCAAGCTTTTTGGATATTTCAAAGGCATTTGACTTTCCCGGTATGCCGATTAAGAGCCTGTACGTCGGCCTCAAAGTAGCCACGTCGAATTCCACGCTGGCATTGCATATTCCTTCGGTAGTAAGGGCATATATCTTCAGTTCACTATAATGTGTAGTGGCAGCAGTCCTTATATTCTTTTTATGCAGCAGTTCCAGTATGGACATTGCCAGTGCCGCACCCTCCGTTGGATCCGTACCCGCACCCAGTTCGTCAAACAGCACCAGGGAATTTGGGGTGACATGCTCAAGAATGGACACTATATTGGTCATATGGGAAGAAAAAGTACTGAGGCTCTGTTCTATGCTCTGCTCATCCCCGATATCCGCAAACACCTCATCAAAAACTGCCACTTCACTGTAGTCATTTGCCGGAATGTGAAGACCTGACTGAGCCATAAGCGTCAGAAGCCCTGTAGTCTTTAATGTGACAGTCTTCCCCCCTGTATTCGGCCCTGTAATAACCAGGGTATTGAAGGTTTCTCCCAGATAAATGTCTATGGGGACTACGGACTCAGCCTTTAACAAAGGATGCCTTGCTTTCTTGATGTTCACTATGCCCTTATTGTTGACCCTTGGCTCGGTGCACCTGAAATCCAGAGAAAACCTGGCTTTTGCAAATATGAAATCCAATGTCGCCAATATCTCCATATTGGTCTTGATGTTGTCATACTTCTCATCAACAAGTGCCGTAAGCTCTCTCAGTATCCTTTCTATTTCATTCTCCTCATCCAGCTTCAGCTTTTTTACATCATTATTCATCTCTACAATCGCCATAGGTTCAATAAAAAGAGTTGCACCGCTGGCTGACTGGTCATGGACTATGCCGGGTATATTTGCTCTGAATTCCTGTTTTACCGGTATGACATGGCGGTCTCCTCTTACAGTTATGATCGGTTCCTGAAGATACTTCTGGTAAGCCGGAGATGAAATCATATGGTTCAGCTTTTCTCTCATTGAAGCAGTTTTTTCTTTTATTTTTCTCCTTATGGTGCTAAGCTGAGGGCTGGCGTTGTCCGCTATTTCCTCTTCGCTGATTATGGCGCTGTTTATTCTGTCTTCTATACCTTTGAATGCTGACAGGGTATCTATATAATACTCAATTATCGGAAAGCTTTCCTCACCTCTGTCCTCATTCATGAAAGCTTTCAACCTTCTGGCAGCTCTTAATGTGTCTGCCACCTTAAGAAGCTCTCCCGGTTCCAGAGCCGACCCCATCTTGACCTTTTTCAGGGGCATTCGGATGTCCTGTACTCCGCCAATGGGGATGCTGCCTTTCTTTAGTGTAAGATTTACAGCTTCTGTGGTTTCCTGAAGCAGCTCCTTTATCTCATTGAGGTCACCGGAGGGCTTCAAATCAGCCGCAATATCCCTTCCCATAGGTGAAACGGTATTTTCGCACAACATATCTATAATCTTATTATATTCAAGAATTCTCAGCGCCTTATCCTTCAATCCATTCACCTCTTCACGCAATCCGCATCCCGCAGCCCGTACCTTATTTTACATCTCCTTATGGGCTGGGAGGTAGAAACAGAATTCCGAGCCTTCTCCGTTCACGCTTTTTACATTTATCTCACAGCCGTGAGCATTTATTATGTTCTTTACTATTGCCAGCCCAAGGCCGGTGCTGTTCTCCGATCTTTTCTTGTCAACTATATAAAATCTGTCCCAAATGAAGGGCAGATCCACCTCAGGTATCCCTTCCCCAAAATCCCTTACGCATACATATATGTTTTCACCTTGCCTGTATGCGCTTATCAATATTTCACCATTATCATACGAATGCTTGATCGCGTTGTAAATCAAATTAATCAGCACCTGTTTTATTCTGTTTTCATCCCCGAAGCAGTTAAGTGCATCCTCCGGCGTTTTCGTGAATTTAATGCCTATATTCCTTTTTAATGCATGGGGCAGCATCTTGTCTATCATGCTCCTGATCATTCCGTCCATGCTGAAGGGCATAGATTGAAGCTGTACGTATCCCGCTTCCATCTGCGACAATTGGAGTATTTCATCCACCATCCGCTTTAACCTTGCTGTTTCATCCATTATTATACCAAGATATTTATTTCTTTCCTCCTCTGATTCAACAAGCCCGTCCTGAAGGACCTCCGAATACCCCTGCAGGTAGCTTAACGGTGTCCTTATTTCATGGGATACGTTGGCTATGAACTCTCTTCTTATCTGTTCAACACGGGTAAGCTGCTTTGCCAGGTTGTTTATAGTATCCCCAAGTTCCTTTATCTCCCTGCTGGAACGCAGGTCAATTTTTGTATTGTAATTGCCCTTTGATATTTCCAGTGCGGCATTGTTGATAAGCTTCAGCGGCCTTGAAAAGCTTTGTGAAAGAAAATATGATATTGCGGAAGCAAGGACTATTGCCGTGATAAATATATATAAAAACTGCTTCCTTATGGCATCAATTGTTGTCTGCATATACTCCAGGGTGGTGATTATATATACGGCTCCTGTAATTTCGTGCTGCTTTAATGGTCCGCCCTCGTAGTTTTCACTGATACGCTGCCTGTTCTCCTGGGTCAAAACCACATTTTTTTTAACTGGAACGCCAACCAGAAGTGTATCCATTTCCTTTGGCCATACCGAATGTGGGTTGCTGATTTCTTTGCTCTGCTCGTAGACTGGTTCCCCTTTAAGTATCCTGCCAATATGATTCTTCCCAAAAATACTATCCAGTTTGTATTTGTTTGTACCTTCCACATAGATTATTTTTCCGTCATTGCCGGTGATTATTATTATATCATTTACTCTTCTCATTACACTGTAGTAAGGTATGGTGAAATGCTGATCCCTGGCTACATAATTTGCCAGCCTGAAACAATCCTTCTCCAACTGTTCTTTCTCTAATTCGAAATAAAAATCATTTAAGAATTCCGTCTGGAATATCAGGGTAAAAACCAGGAGCGCCAATGTCATTGCAATTATTGATGCCCATAGCTTGAATGCTATTCCGTAGCTTCTCATTTCGGCACCTCAAACTTATACCCGACACCCCACATGGTACTGATACAGCTGCTGTAATCTCCCAGCTTCTCTCTCAGCTTCTTTATATGGGTATCCACAGTTCTTGGGTCGCCGTACTGCTCATAGCCCCAGACCTTAAGAAGCAGCTGCTCCCTTGTAAAGACGATTTTGGGATTGGCAGCCAGAAAATACAATAATTCATATTCTTTATTGGTAAGGTTGACAGGCCTTCCGTTTACCGTTACTTCCCTGGACAGCCTGTCAATCACAATATCCCCAAACCTATAATATGAAACCGCTTCATTACTCTTAATTTCTGCCCTTCGCAGCAAAGCTTTAACTCTTGCCATCAGCTCTTTCGGGCTGAATGGCTTTACCAAATAGTCATCGGCACCCAGCTCGAAGCCGAAGAGCTTGTCAAATTCCTCCCCCCGTGCTGTCAATAGTATTATGGGAATATTCGATGTCCTTCTTATTTCCCTGCATACAGTCCAGCCATCGATTTCAGGAAGCATGATATCAAGTATAACAATGTCCACACTGTTCGTTCTGAAAAGATTCAATCCCTGTTTCCCGTCAACGGCCTCAATAATCACGAAGTCCTCTTTTCTGAAAACTATCTTGATTAATTCCCTCATCTTTTCTTCATCTTCAATAAGCAGTACCCTAACACTGTTATTCACCCGCAGTTCCTCCTTTCAATCGACACCCCTGTAAAAATGTCCTTTCGTGAATCCGGATCCCCTGATTTCTTTTATTAGTGACCTGTCATCATCATTCATCCTGCTATAGTTCCTGTACAGTTTCATAATTCTGCCAACCTCTTCCGGCACTTCTATATAAAAATCGGCCCTCAGCTTCATTACTCCGCTGTCTATTACATCTCCCAAATCTTCAGCCATAAGCAGTACATTAGAGTTCAGAAGCTGCGTCCTGCATGAATCAAGCTTTTTTATCCTAAAAATTTTTCCTTTCTCGTCTATTATACCATAATTGGAGCTATTGCATCCCCGAGGATAATTGCAGTTGTCTCTGAACATCGAAACCGGGCAGTATTCGGTGGTCATAACCGGCAAATATCCATACACAACAGACTCCGCGGCAGCTGCGGTATTTGAGGTTATTGCTTTAATCTGCGGGAGATTCAATTCCGCGGATAATCCGACGGCTTCCGCTCCTTCCCTGTGCCAATGGCTTGCGGATACGGAATTAAACACATTCATGCTGTAATTGACTCTTACCCTGCGGATACCTGAATTTCTTGCCAGTTTCAACTGTCCGGCATCCGATACCACTACGCCGAAATATCTCATATCCGCTGCCTTTATTATTTCCTCAAGCCGCTCCTTTATTTTTCCTGTTTCCCTGTCCGTCATAATGTTCGGAAGCACATAAAACGCGGTCTTGCCCATACTTCTGCATGTTTCTGCGATTTTTACGGTTTCGGAAACAATATCCCCCTCATATACATCACTGAGAATATATACCGAATCAGCTCCCGAATTTAAAGCACTTACAGCAGAGGCATAGTTTCTTATCCCTGCTATATATTCCAATGAATCTTCTCCGGAGGCCTTTACCGGTGATATCAAACCGTTGATAAGCTCTGCGGCATTAATTTGAATAATCGGGCGGTCATATTTCTGTGAGCGTATCCGTGACAGCAGTTCCAGCACTTTTCTTCTCATCCGGTTTATCTGCCTTGCAGGTATGTAGCAATCCCCGTCTATTATTGTCTCAGTTACATCTATAATGTAAGGGGTATCCCCTGTTTTTCCAAGATACTCCAATATTTTTTCAATCGGAGTGGCGGCCTTTGCAGCAGCCTCGGCCCTTTCCTCATCGGTATAGCTTACAGTGTTGCCGTCATCGTCATTTACTGTTATTACCGGGTATTCTCCGGTTTTAACTGTTAGACTGCACCGGACAGGGATCTTCCTTGTATTCTCAGGTGAATACTCCTCTCTCGCCCTTCTGCTCAACTCGCTGTCAAAGGTTTTGTTTACCCGGGAACCGGCTTCAACCCTGTCTCTTATGAAAACCTCCGCAATATCTCCTTTTACTGCGGCTTTTACATTCCTGCCCATGACCCTTATGCCGCTGATTATTGCACCGGTGCTTCCGCCGCTTTTTGATATTATTTCGATTCCGTCCCCGTCATGCAATAAATTCTCTTCAATTAAAAGGGATACTATTTCACCTTTCTGCCTTATTGCCTTTCCCAGCCTTACACCCCTGTTGTCGGGCCTGTCTATGCTGACCACATCTCTGTTTCTTCTGTTGAACAGGTATCCTTCGGTAAACTCCCTGTTGAATGCACTTTTCAGTTCATAAGCGGCATCGGCGGTATCGAATGCTTCGCCTTTTATTATATTATCCAGGGCATTCCTGTAATGTCTGACCACTATAGCCACATACTCGGGTTTTTTCATTCTCCCTTCTATTTTCAGGGAAGCCACTCCTGACTCAGTCAGCTCCTTCAGCCTGTTGTATGTATTAAGATCCCTGGTACTCAGCAAATGCTTGTGCCGGTTCTCAATCACCGCTTTTCCGGTATTGAAATCATACAAGGAATATTTCTTTCTGCAGGGCTGGGCGCATCTCCCCCTGTTTCCGCTCCTTCCGCCTATAAGGCTGCTCATAAGGCACTGCCCCGAATAGCTCACACACAAAGCTCCGTGTATGAATATCTCCAGCTCCGCATCTGTGCTTTCGGCAATGCCCCTGACCTCTTCAAGGGTCAATTCCCTTGCCAGCACTATCCTTTTGGCGCCCAATTCCGAATAGTACCTGGCTCCTTCCGCATTGTGCACCGTCATCTGAGTGCTGCAGTGAACCGGCAGATCCGGAAAGGCATTCCGCGCCAGCTTTAGGAGAGCAATATCCTGGACAATTATACCGTCAACACCTATTTGATATAAGAAGTTTACATAGTCCAGAGCTTCCGCTAATTCCCTGTCGGACAGCAGAATATTAACGGTGACGAATACCCTGACGCCCCTTATATGGGCGTAATTAACCGCCTTTGTAAGGCTTTGGCCGTCAAAGTTGTCGGCATACGCCCTGGCATTGAATTTATTTCCGCCCAAATAAACAGCATCAGCACCACTTTCAACAGCAGCAGCTAATGCTTCAAAATTCCCGGCAGGAGCCAGAAGTTCTGTTCTGTTCATTATCATCACTTCCCGTGTCTCGTGTCCTGTAATTATTTTTACTTTACATTCCTGTTTTTATCTATTCTTTTTATTTTCGTTTCATCCAGTTCTTTTTTTGTCTTCAGCAGCTCTATCTGGTTTTCAAAAAGCTTGTTTTGAACATCTTCAATTGTTTGCCTGGAAACGTCCAGTTCGCACCTTAAATCCCTAAGCTCCTCCTGTGCTTTTGCCCACTCCCTGCTTATCTTTCCCAGTTCAATCTGTGACCTTGTATACTCACTCTGCATTTTTGTATACTGCTCTTTAATGGCCTCCAACTCCTGGCGCATTTCATTCAGTTCCTCAAAGGGCCTTTGCATTTCTCCCTGTATGTTCTCCAGCTTCTCAGCGGTCTCGGCAAGCTCATCCTGGGATTTTTGCAGTTCGTCTGCCAGATTCAGGGCAGTAAGCACAGCAACCATAGTGGGATTATACCTTGAATTGCTCCTTGCTATTTCCTTCATCGCTTCGTCAACCTTAGCTGCAAGATCATATATATATTCTTCTGACTTTTCAGCAACCATCACATATTCAGTACCGAATATGCTTACCGTTGTCTTATTTTTCTCAGCCATATATATCAACTCCTTTGGGATTAAAAACTATATCTAAATATTATTCTTCAAAATGCGCGGATTTTCCTTCATTTTTTTTACATTAAGGCAAAATAATTGTGAAACAGCATATCAACTCACACTGTATACCGCTGATACGCTGTCCCATTATTCTACTGTCTTAATTCCGCTCCTACCTGATTTTCAAGGGAGTTAATTATTTTGTTGTGAACTTTTGTTATATCCTCTTCCGAAAGAGTCTTTTCATCGGATCTGTATACTATGGAGTAAGCCATACTCTTATAGCCTTCCTTTATCTGGCTTCCCCTGTATATGTCAAATAATTTTACGTCTTCAACAAGCTTGCCGCCTTTATTCCTGATTATCTCCTCTATTTGTCCCGCCGTAATCTCTTCAGCCGCAACGATTGCTATATCCCTTGCAACTGACGGGTACTTCGGAAGTGCTTTATACTTTATATTCATATCACACTGCCTCAATATCTCTTCAAAATTAAGCTCAGTAATATAAACCCTTACCGGTATATCATACTTGTCAAGCACTTCAGGATGCACTTCTCCCAGGCAGCCTATCCTCCGGTTATTTATCAGAAGCTCTGCAGTCCTTCCCGGATGCATGCTGTCATTATTTGAGGACAATATCCTGTATTTGTCTATATGCAATTCATCCATCAGATTTTCAATGACACCCTTCAGGTCAAAGAAATCCACATCTCCGTACATGCCTATGGTAAGAGTCTCTCTTTCCTCCGCAAGCTTTTCCACGGTCAGCTCCTCCGCCAGGTACACCTTGGAAAGCTCAAAGAACCGCCCCTCACTTACTTTCATATTGTAGTTCCTTGATACTACCTCCAGCATGTTGGGTATTATTGTAGTCCTCATTATACTCTGGTCCTCTCCAAGAGGATTCAACAGCTTTATTGCATTTCTAAGGGGATTTTCTGCTTTGAGGTTTATTTTGTTGTATACCGCCGGGCTGACAAAGGTATAAGTCACTACCTCATAAAGCCCCTGGGCAGCCATGTTGGACTTTGCAAGATCCCTTATTACCTGCCTGTTGTTCTTTCCGCCCTGTGTAAATGTAGTGTCCATCAGTTTTACAGGAATTTTATCATAGCCGTAAAGCCTTGCAATTTCTTCTATCAAATCGGCTTCACCCTCAACATCGTCTCTGAAGGTTGGTACCGTTACCTCCAGATCCCCGTTGGCTATCTCTGCCTTGAATTCCAGAGTTGTTAAATACTTGACCGCCATTTCCTTCGTTATATCCTGAACCCCGATGAAATCATTCGCCTTCTTTATATTCAGCCTCAATTTTCTGACCTTCACAGGAGAAGGATAGATATCGATGCTTCCGCCTACAATCTCACCGGCACCTAACCGGCTAACAAGGCTGCATGCCCTGTTCAGCGCCATTTCGGCAAGCTCCGGGTCAATTCCCTTTTCATATCTTGAGGAAGCTTCAGTCCTAAGCCCCAGCTTTTTGGAAGTCATTCTTATATTCACAGGGTTAAAGTTCGCACTTTCAAATATAATTGCTGTTGTGTCATTTTTTATTTCACTGCCGTAACCTCCCATAACTCCCGCAATACCGGTAGGTTTTTTTCCGTCGGCTATAACAAGTATTGACTCATCCAGCTTCCGCTCCGTTTCGTCAAGGGTTGTTATTTTCTCTCCGGGCGCTGCATTTCTTACTATGATTTTTTTGTCCTCCAAATCCCTATAGTCAAAGGCATGCATGGGATGGCCCAGTTCCAGCATAACAAAATTGGTTATATCAACTATGTTGTTTATAGGCCTGACGCCTGCTTTTATAAGCCTTTCCTGCATCCATGCAGGAGAATCCTTAATCACTATATTCTTAACCATTCTGGCCATGTATCTTGGGCAAAGCTCGCTGTTTTTTACTTCAATATCAATATAATCCTTTATATTTTCACTATTTTCCTTAAAACCGGTATCCGGATATTTCATAGCAACTCCAAAGGTTGCTGCAGTTTCCCTGGCTACACCCAAAATACTTAAACAGTCAGGCCTGTTGTTCGTTATTTCAAATTCAACTACAGTATCATTAAGTCCGAGAATATCCTTTATATCCGCACCAAGAGGGTATTCCCCATCCAATATATATATTCCGTCCAGCATATTTTCAGACACTTTGTCAAGATCCAAGGCCAGCTCCTGAGCAGAGCACATCATTCCGTTCGATTCTACTCCCCTGAGCTTTCCCTTCTTGATTTTTACCCCGCCGGGAAGTGTTGAACCATGTTTGGCAATGGGTATATAGTCCCCTTCCTTTATATTATCCGCCCCTGTGACAATCTGTATCACCTCGGTTCCAACATCACATTGCGCAACAGTCAGCTTGTCGGCGTCCGGATGCTTTTCTGTCTTTAAAATCTTTCCCACGACGACATTTTCAATTTCCTTTCCCAGTTCCTCTATTCCTTCAACCTTTGACCCCGACATGGTCATTGCATCGGCAAAGCCCTTCGGGTCAAACTTGATATCCACATAATCCTTTAACCATTTAACAGGTACAAGCATGTTTAATCTCCTTTCTTTCCTTATTACTTACTTAAAACTGCGACAGGAACCTCTTGTCATTCTCAAAGAAAAGCCTGAGGTCCTCCACATCGTATTTCAGCAGCGCAATCCTGTCAAGGCCCATGCCGAAGGCAAAGCCTGAATATATCTCCGGGTCAATGCCGCAGTTCCTGAGCACATTGGGGTGTACCATACCGGCGCCCAGTATCTCAATCCATCCTTCATATTTGCATACCCTGCAGCCTGCACCCTTGCATGCGGAGCAGGTGCAATCCATTTCCGCGCTTGGCTCAGTGAAGGGGAAGTGATGGGGTCTGAACCTTGTTTTGGTGTCCTCTCCGTACAGCTTCTTTGCAAAGACATCCAGGGTTCCCTTCAAATTCGCCATAGTGATTCCCTTATCTACAACCAAACCCTCATTCTGATGGAACATAGGCGAATGTGTCGCATCTATTTCATCTCTCCTGTATACCTTCCCCGGGACCAGCACCCTTATCGGAGGCTTCTGCAGTTCCATAGTCCTGACCTGCATAGGAGAGGTCTGGGTCCTTAACAATATTTCTTCGGTAAAATAGAAGGTGTCCTGCATATCCCTTGCAGGATGATACTTGCTGTGATTTAACGCATCAAAGTTATAATATGATTTTTCTATCTCCGGCCCTTCCACTATTGTAAATCCCATTCCTATGAATATCTGATTGATTTCATCCTGCACCTTGGTCAGGGGATGCTTGTTTCCCAGGGCTTTTCTTTTGGATGGCATGGTAACGTCAATGAATTCTTTTCCCAGCCTTATTTCCAAGTCCTTCCTTTTAAGGCAGTATGCAGTTTCTTCAATCTTTTCATTGATATAATCCCTTATTTCATTGGCCAACTGCCCAATTACAGGCCTTTCCTCAGGGCTGAGTCCCCCCATTCCCCTCAGTACCTGGGTAAGTTCTCCTTTTTTGCCAAGATACTTTATTCTCACTTCTTCCAGTTCCTTCTGGGACTGAACGCTTTCCAGCTCCTTGACAGAATGCAATTTGATCTTTTCAAGTGTCTCTTTCATTTTTCATGCTCCTTTCCTATATGCTATGTTTTACAAAAATTAAAACCTTCATCCCCAAAAAAGGGACGAAGGTTATCCGCGGTACCACCCTGCTTGTTTGCATTCCGCAAACCGCTCCGAATATAACGGTATTTACCGTCAAAGCCTACTGGTGCTGTTAACACCATCTTCAGCCCTGAATCTCCGGAGTGAACTTCAACTGCTTCGGTGCCGGTGCGCTCTCAGCCGGTGGCAGCACCTCTCTTCAGGCCTTCCGCAATTTACTCTCTCCATCAACGATTGCTTCACTATTATCTTTTTGATGAATCTTAATAGATTATATCATAAGCCTTCACAGGTTACAACAAATAAAACTATATAGTATATAATATGCAATATATTCATTGATTCTCACAATATAGTTGATTATAATTTAATTAAAGCATAGTGGGGGTGAGGTCATGCTTGACAGGAGAAAGGGTCCCGATAAGCTTGTAAAATGGGTGAAATGGTCAGGAATAATATCCTGGATCCTGGTTGCGATAGTGCTGTTTATTACTATAATTGCAAAGCCCAGCTTCGAATCCTACATGGACAAGTCCTTTCACGTAAAACTACAAAGCAATTGGGACATTAATCTGATGCAATATGTCCTGGTGCTGCTGGTGCTGCTTTTCTTCTTCTGTATAATATCCATTGCAATAAACCTTTCCAGGTGCAGGCGAAAAACCGACAGGTTCAACAAAACTCTCATACTGAACGCTGTTGCCTCTTTCATAGGAATTCTGCTTTATCTATTGTTTTTCATTTAAAGAAATAGGAATGAGCAATGTATTATTGTTGGTCCTCTCATCATCCAGCATCTTCATGGCATATTCCTTTGTAAAGCAGGGGGCTATGTTCTCAAGCTTTTTAAAGCCCTCGGTATTCACTATGTCATTGAGTGCTTCATTCCTATACCCTGCAAAATACAACATATTCATTCTGCATACCGTCTCCAGCACTGTTTCCCTTTCCGCATCAGACAGTCCCTCAAGCTGTTTAAGGCATTCCTGATGCATCCTGCCGCACTGTTCGGTGAAAAAGCTGGCTGAATAATCTTCGAAATTTAGAGGAGTTCCGTCTTTCGCATTCTCATGTATGTCGTAATACTCCATATCCAATGGGATTGTACGGTAATCAAAGCCAACATAGGGAGTAAATTTCATCCGGCCGTACTGATGGGGATAAACTGCCAGGCTGCTGGTTCCGATATCATAGATTCTATTTCCCTGGTATTCATCGGATTTAATATCCTGTATGTGAATATGGCCGGTAAAGACTATTTCTATTCCATGCTTGCGGAACACTTTCAAAGCATCCTTGCTGTTTTTTATAGTATAATTTGCCTTTATCATTTCACTGTGGTCAATCAGGCTGTGATGCATAACTGCTATCAGCTTCGCATTATTCTCCTTCGCCAGGGCGGCGCACTGCTCAATCCATTTAAGAGTATCCGGCCGCAGATATCCGCTTTGCTCAGGGTACTTTCTCGCCATGTTCCTGTCAGTATCTGTGGAATCCAGCATAAGCAGCCAAATATCTTCAGCAGGCATCGCAAGATAGCTTAAAGAATTGGGATCCCTTGACACGCAACCCTCGTAGCCGAAGGGGTCATAAAGATTCACATAATCCTCTGAGGTAATTGTTTCGATGTCTGTTACCTCATCTCCGATGTATTTTCTGGCGTAAGGATTCTGTATATCATGATTGCCCGGTACAACAAATACGCAGGTGCCTATGTCCTCAATAGTTTTCAGCTTTTCTGCCAGTTCAATATGACTCTGCCTGGTTCCATTGCATGTCAGGTCTCCTGTTATAATAAGAAAATCGGGGTTCTCCACCCTAATATCCTTAATAAGCGCATCAAGAAGCTCATCAGTATGATTCAGCATTTTGCCGTCCCCCGAAGCCAAAAAATCTTGAAAGGCCTTGCCGTTGTCATAGGTTTCCTTTGAAATATAATGAGGATCTGATACGATAAAAAAGCTGAAAGACTGATTGGTCTTGATATCGGCGCAGCCAATAGAATACTGAAATGCTTCGGCACATCCCGAGGATATGAGAAGTATCAGAATATATGCAAGCAAAATTGAAAATTGATGCTTCTTCATGGCCAACCCTCCCTTTCTTTCCGAAAGGAGTGCAACGGGTTACAGGTTTACTTTGTTATTATTATATCATACTTTTATTAATATTTGTTTATTTTTAAACAATTATTATTATTGTTATTTTATAGTAAAAATACCGCTTTTCACTTCAAACTATCCGCTCTCAGCCTTATCAAATACCTTATCCTCTTCACTTTCCTCTTCGTCTATAAGCCCTGCATCTTGTTCCACCGGAGACGGCCGCATCAGATATAAGGCCATGGCGGACAGCAGCACCACCGCTATGCCTGTTATCATTAGCAGCCGCGTACCCCAGCCGGAGCCTTTCTTTTTATCTTCAGTGAGTTTGATTTTGTCCATACTTCGCAGGCCTCCTATCATGGTGCCTGGTTTTTACATTTCAGCCTTTCCCATCATTTTACGTTTCTCATCAGATTCCTGCTTCATCAAAAAACTAAAAAAGACTATACGCTTACACCTTACATATAGTCTTTACATTCATTATGGTGGGACCGGCTGGGCTCGAACCAGTGACCCCCACGATGTCAACGTGGTACTCTAACCAGCTGAGCTACGGTCCCATTTACTTTCATATTATATCATTTATGATTTGCTTGTTCAAGAAGTTAATGATGCCAGTTCGTATAATTTTGTTCTTATAAGCTGTACGTGGCATATGGTTTCAACAGGCTGGCACCTAACCTACTCTGACCTTGCTCGTCAGCATTGCCTTTCACCTATTCTTCTCTATTTCCAATCGAACCCATAAGATGAATAATCTCCTTTAAATAGCTGAGTTACTTTTCCTTTTCTATAATCAACTGCATACATTATTGTATAAGGATTATTTGCTATGCTATATTCCTGTTTTGCTAATGCAAGATACTTATCATCAGGTGAAAAAACAAACCTTCGATCGCGCAATAAATCAATGCCTCGCCACTCCTTTTTAGTTTTAATTTCACGCACAACTAGCATGTGATCTTTAGCCATATAAGCTATATACTCATTATTATTGGAAAGAACAGGGTGTATTCCTTCACATATAAACTGCTTTTCTTTTTTAATCATATCGTACATATATATTTTTTCGTCCTTATCTGCGTATAATATCTTTTCTCCATTAGTGTCCCACGAGTATTGATCATCAACTTCATTTAGTATGGCAGTCTTTTCTCCTTTGTCCCTATCGAAAATATACAATTTATCATTTGCAATGAAACTTATTTTATTTGAATTGGGTACATACTTAATACACTCCTTGCCACCAGTGCCTAGAGAGATATCGTATTCCATAACGCTAAAAAACTTATCATTAGCCATGTCGTACTCGAAAATAACTGTATAATCTCCTTTGTTCTCATCTATCGATTTATAGCCCAGTATTTTAGTCTTGTCAGCATTAATGGCTACTTCATTATTGAAATTACCTGCTAATACACTCTTAAACTTATTCTCCGCTGGAGAATAAGCAGTAATCCCCTCTCTACTATTCAGCATAATTTCTCCTACAAGATTGCTCTTATTTAAGCTACAGCCTGACATTATTAAATATAAACCAATACATGAGATAATAATCATCCATTTTCTCATAAAAAACATCACCTCTCACAATTATCTGAATGGATTATACTCTAGAGGGTTATGTTCATGCTGATACTCCTTTGACCCTCTTCTCGTTCTAATTGTCTCATGTTTCCAATCCGTTTCTCCTATAATCCATCCATTGTCTTCTGCTATCGACACTCCATGTTTATATGCAGCATTCGGGATTGTTAAATCTTCCCTATCCTTTCTATATGCAGAAATTATGTCCCAAACACCTATCTTATATGGTGCATCTAGCAATTCTTTTTCATCACTTGCATTTCCTCTCATTTTTGAAAAACTCAGATCAGCTTCTAACAAAATCGTTTGCGCCATATGGTTACAATTAAACTCATAAAGGTTATAGTCAGGTGTATTACTCCTTAGCTTTTCAGCTCTATCATACATTTTCTGGCCTTGTTCATTATTAATTGACATGTAGATATATCTGTCATAGTTATCATCTTTTATTTCCTTCCCATCAAACTGCAGCACATTTTTAATATTGCCAGTCTTCAGAAATTCATTTACATCCGGAATGAATGCTTGTTTTTTGTTTCTGGGTCTACAACGGTTAACAATGCACCACTAACGTTTTCGCCATTAAGTACTTTAAAAACATCTGTGTCATCTCCAGTAAAGCTATAAAACAAGCCTCTATTATCCTCAGTTACAAGCATTATAGCAGCATGTCCTTGTAAATTCGCTCTGTTACTCCTATTTAGATAAATAACAGCTTTAAAAGAGATATCATCATCACCCGTCCCCTGATCATCATACCCCGGTGACCTTCTGGCTTTACCGCTGTACAGCATGTCGTAGCTTGTCTGTCCGACCTTCCCTCTGTATTCATTGTGGTTCCACAGCTTGTTCGTTTCTTTGAATGTGTTTACTGCGAATTCTGTGTTCGTGCCGAATACGCCGTCCTCCTTAAGCTCCTTGCCTTCCATATCCTTATAGCCAAGCTTGTTCAGCTTATGCTGCATCAAGTCGACGTACACGTTATACCCTTTTGTTTCTCTGGATAATGTAGTGCCAAGCTTCGGGATAAGCATGTCCTTAAGTTCTTCGGCCCCTATTCCGTCTATTTCGCTGAATTTCTCTATTTCCAATTCCAGCTCAGCCATTCGCTTCTTCAGCTGTTCTGCCTTGCTCTTTTGTTTCCGTTGCTGTCATACCTGAAGGTGGTTTAATAATATCGAAAAATTTACCTTCTGTATAAATTCTAACAGAAGGTGTACATGCTGTAAATATTTACCTCATATGTCTTTTGTTCAATGCCTGACACATATAGGATCTTTGCATCTGACATTTATCTATTTCTTACCAGTATGACCAATCTTCTGCAATAACTGTCTATCTGTCGTGCTGGCAGCTATATTCGATATATTCTGACCTTAATGAAAAAAGTGTGAACAAGCAGCATAAAAAAAACGCCAACCAAAATCGATGGTTGACGTTATCAGCCTCACAATTATTCGCTTTTTTCTTCTGCACAGCAGCTTTTTTCTTCCTTCTTGAGCTTGATTTTCTTTACTATCTCGGGAACCATGCCGACAAGCTTTTCAATGTTTGACCTGTTCTTTACGGGAAGCATTGTGACAGAGTCTTGTTTGATGACTATTACTGCATCCGGGGATATTTTGGCGCCAACTCCCACACCTGTTCCCATTCCGTCGTTGCCCTTTTCATCTTTTCCGCCGCCGCCTCCGCCGCCGCAGCCAAAGGCCACTGTAATAATCGGGATTAGCGTTGTTTCTCCGACAACTATCGGCTCTCCGATGACTGTTTCTGTTTTCAGGAATTTTTCCAGATGGCTGAATAAAGTTTCCAGGCTTTCATTTACCGGTGTTTTACTTTCCATTATTATATCCTCCTATAATTGTTTTCATAATTGTTTACATTATTATTTACACTTATATATTAAAAAAGTTTCAACTTTTTTTCTTTCTGAACAATATTATCCTTACGGGCTTTTTCAAAGCAGTTCTTATCGTCTGATAAGCCAGGCTTCCTACTGTCATGCTGCCTTCAGCACGCAAATCCAAATCTATTATTTCCTGGGTAAAGTCAGGATATAACCCTACTCTTGCATGAGGAATCATAGACTTTACTACTGCCGCAGCACCGCACACCATTCCCGTAAGCGAGGGATCATCAAAGCCATAGGTTGCGTATAAATGCATATACTTCGGCTTTACTATATTCAGCACCCTCTTTATATATTCAAGAATCTCATTTATCAATGTCCTGTCGGTAATCTCCCTGAATCGAGGTACATTTTTTTCTTTCTCTTTTTTTTCTGTTTTCTCCTCGGATTGCTCCTTTTTCCCCTCCTGCCCCTTGCTTTTCAGCTTGCAAACTCTTTTATCCAGTATCCGGAGGGTTACATCTAAATTTTCCCCTTCCATTTCAGCGCTTATCCCAAACAGCTTTCCTGCCCAGCCAAAGGCAAACTGCGCCCTGAACCCCTCAGCAGTCAGAACCTGTCCTCTGTAATTTACAGGTATGATAAGCAGCAGGAAAACCAGCCCCAATAGGAAAAGCAGCAAATACAGCAATATTTTAACAATTATCAATAATACAACCATCGGGTGTACCCCCATTTAATAATTACCTAGCCAAGAGCTTCTTGACTTCTTTTTTTACAAGGGATTTTATAAGATTCCCCGTGTATGAAGCAGTCCTTTTGGCCCCTTTGCATATGATTTTGCTTCCGGGAATGTATCCTGCGAACTTCAAAGAATTATCCGCCACTTTCTTTCCGAACTTGATACTCCGGGTCAGTGTATATTTAAGCTTCTCCCTCTTATTCAGCCCATACATGCAGTCATCAACAAGCCTCGCAATATTCATATCTGGGTTTCTTATTTCCGAATCATCATCAAAGAACTTATACAGCTCATTTTCCAGAGTCATGACCATATCAAGTTCCTTCCTGCACTCACCGCAGTAGTTAATATGCTCTTTAAGAAAAATAAATTCCAGCGGGTCAATGGTGTTATCGGCATATCTCTGTATGATTTCCCTGTCAAATCCACAGTTCATTTCCGCACCTCCAAGCTTCATTTCATTGCATTCCTTAGTTTTTCCTTCAAAATGTTTCTCGCCCTGTAAATATCCGTTTTGACAGTGCCGAGAGGCTCCTTCAGCACTGCTGCAATCTCCTCGTAGCTTAATCCTTCATAATATCTGAGGATCAATACCATCCTGTGTTTTGGCCTAAGGCACTCCAGATTTTCTCTTATAATATGCCCCAATTCATTATCCAAGACTTCGGATTCCACATCCTTCGAAGCGGCAACTACCTCTTCAATTGTTCTGTCATCTTCATACCCTGCATTAAGCGATACCGAATCATATCTGATAGTCCTTTTGAAGTTGAGGCATGTATTTACCGCAATTGTTCTGAACCATGGGTGAAAGGGCATTTTGACATCAAAGCTTGATATACTGTTAAAAACCTTTATGTAAACCTCCTGGGCAATATCCAAAGCATCCTGCTCATTCTGCACATAATTATAGCAAAGCTTATACAGATATTTTTCATACATTTTGAAAAGCTCTGTGAAGGCAGACTTGTCATACTTCTTGCACCTAACAATAATGCCGGCTTCTACATTCACAGCATCACCTCCAGGCCATACAGTATATTACACAAAAAAACCATAAATTGTTTCATTTTTTTTCTGTTTATTTAACTGCTAAAAATATATAAAAAGGTAAAGCTATATATATCGTGAAAAAGATTCATCATTACAAAATCAGTAGATATGTCTAATTTTGTATTAAAGTAATGTACTTTTCACGATATATGCATCAAGGAAAATGTTTCGCACTATTTAATTCAGCATAAGATGTTAACTGCGAAACATCTAAATAACTCATTATGAAAGGATGATGCTTGTGAAGGTTAAACAAATTATGACCACCGATGTCAGCACTGTTACGCCAAATGATACAGTTACCAAAGCCGCATCAATTATGAAGCAGCTAAATGTAGGCTCGGTACCTGTAACTGACGGCAGCAGAGTAGTCGGTATTGTAACTGACAGAGATATTACACTTCGCGGGGTCGCAAAAAGCGGAGACCCAAACCAAAAAATTTCAGAAGTAATGACCACTGATGTCAAATATGCCACCCCGGACATGGATGTTCACGCTGTTGCCGATTTAATGGCAGAAAACCAGGTAAGAAGGCTTCCGGTCATAGATAATGATAGGCTTGTCGGTATCGTAGCAATCGGAGACCTGGCAGTAGAAAACATATTTGAGAACGAAGCCGGTGAAGCACTTCATAACATATCAATGGGTGTAAGGCATTAATAATTTTCTTTAATCTCCGGCCTTCCGGAGATTTCTTTCTCTCTGATATCCTGCATCAGCTGATTGCTGCATGCAGCTCTTTTGTAATAAGTTGCTAGTATAATATTACCACTTATTTCTTTAATATTAAACCTTCTTATATATTAATATTTCTCTGCCAATATGGGAATTATTCTAATATCAACCTTTATACCTGAGAGGTGTGCCTGTTGCTTATAGTTTTTGTCAGAACGCTGATTCTATATATATTGATAATTGTAGTATTACGGCTGATGGGAAAAAGGCAGGTAGGGCAGCTTCAGCCTTCAGAGCTGGTAGTAGCTTTGATAATTGCAGACTTGGCGGCAGTTCCCATGTCTGAAGTGGGTATTCCTTTGATTAACGGAATAATACCTATAATCACTCTTTTCATCATGGAAGAGCTTTTATCCTACATATCCATGAAAAGTGAAAGAGCGAGGGGCCTGATAAGCGGCAAGCCCAGCATACTTATTGAGCGGGGAACAATCATCGAAGATGAGCTAAGACGTATTAGATATAACATCAATGATCTTTTGGAGCAATTAAGGTTAAAAAACTTCTCCAATGTTGAAGATGTCAGCTATGCCATATTGGAAACCAGCGGGCAGCTAAGCGTAATTCCGAAGGAGGAAAAAAAACCTGTCACACTGAAGGACATGAATTTAATAGCCAAAACCGGGCACCTGCCTGTCACCGTTATAATTGACGGGCGGATAATCTCCGATAACCTGTACAAAATCGGCCTGAGCAATAATTGGCTTGCAGATCAGCTCAGGAAAAACAGTATTAAATCATCTGAAGATGTGTTCTTTGCATATCTAAACCCGGAGAGGAAGTTTATATACCAGCTCCGTAGTAATTCGCAGAAAAAATGATTGCAGAAAGGGGCGGCGGACGAATTGAAACCCTTGATAATAATTATTTCACTTACTATTCTGATTGTTGCCGGAGGCTCAATAACACTGTATTTATTGAATTCCGAATCCCAAAGGCTTGACGACAGTCTTTCGTCCCTTGGGGAAGCCATTGAGAATGGGAATTGGGATAATGCTTCAAAAAACCTCAAAGAATTTAACAGCAAATGGGACAGGACAAGTTCATTATGGTCAATGCTTGTGGACCACTATGAAATTGATAATATAGAACTGCTTCTCTCACAGCTTGCTTCCTATGTGAAAAACAAGAATAGAAATGATGCCCTGTCAAGTGTTTCCTCTTTAAAAACCCTTATCAAACACATACCTGAAAAGGAGTCCTTAAGCCTTAAAAATGTTTTTTAATAAGTTCTTCCATATCCGAAGGGACCTGGGCTGTAAAATCCAGCATCCTGTTTTCTATGGGATGAAGCATTTTTATTTTATAGGCATGCAGTGCGTGCCTTTTTATTTTTTCCAGTCTTCCTCCGTAGAGTTCATCCCCAAGGAGATGATGTCCCAGATGAGCCATATGTACTCTTATCTGGTGTGTCCGTCCCGTCTCCGGTACAATTTTAAGGAGGCTGCAGTCCTCATGCCTTTCAACTACGCTGTAATGTGTAACTGCTTCGGCTCCGTCCTCTCTCACAACCCTCCGTATCGAATGAAGCTTTTCCCTTGCTATAGGTGCGTCTATTGTGCCTGAATCTGCCTCAACCACGCCCTGTACAACAGCCAGATACTCTTTTGTTATATTGCTCCTGTAACCTTCTGCGGACATGAGATGCTGGATATGAGAACTCTTTGCGAAAATAACAAGGCCGGAGGTATTTTTATCAAGCCTGTTAACCGGCCTTATGGTTATATCCCTGCTCTCTTCCATCCAGTGGTACATGAGGCCGTTTGCCAGGGTGCCCATATAATGATTCCGGGAGGGGTGGGTGGGTATGCCTGCTTCCTTGTTTATCACAATTAAATAATCGTCTTCAAATATTATATCCAGGGGCATGAATTCAGGCAGGATGTTGTCGGAGTTCCGGTCAGGAAGTTCAAATTCCACCTTGTCTCCGGCTTTTATAATGATGTCTGTGTGTGCTTTGAATCCGTTCACCTTCAGGGAACCGGACTTTTTCACCTTTATCAGTCCGTTCCTTGACATCATAAGCCTGCTTCTAAGGTAAACCCCCAGTGTAATGCCGTCATTCTCCTTGTCGATTATATATGTATTATAGCTTTTCAACTTCTTCTCACTCCAATTCAAGCCTTGATGCAAGCAACCGGATATCCTCCGGGAATTCTGCATGAAGCTTGAGCAAATTGCCCGTTACAGGATGGGCCAGCTCCATGTCCGATGCATGCAATGCCTGCCTGCCGATAAGACAGCTTTTTTTTCCATACAGAGTGTCTCCTACAATAGGATGCCCCAGAAAGCTGAGATGTACCCTTATTTGGTGAGTTCTGCCCGTTACAAGCTCCAGGCGCACCAGGGAATGGCTCTTGCCTGTTTTTAACGTATCATACTTGGTAACTGCCGGCTGCCCGTCACTTTTTACCTTTCGCTTTATGGGATCCGATTCGTCCTTTCCGATGGGTCTGTCAATGACCCCTTTTTCAGGTGCGGCTATTCCCTCAATAACTGCTGTGTAGAATTTCCTTACTCCCCCTGACCTCATCATTTCATCAAGCCTGCCGTGTACCAGCCCGTTCTTTGGCATCACAACAATTCCGGAGGTATTCATATCCAGCCTGTTCAGAAGGCGCAGCGATACTTCCTCCCCCTTCCCTGCAAAATAATAAGCGGCTGCATTAAGCAGGGTTCCCCCGGGGTGGTTGGGTGTAGGGTGCACCAGCATATAAGGAGGCTTGTTGACTGCCAAGAGGTATTCGTCTTCATAAATAATATCAAGCTTAATGTTTTCCGGAACTATATCCTCTCTCGCCTCTACGGACAAATCCACCTCAATAATATCTCCATCCTTCAGCTTGTTATCCCTGTATGCCGTTTTTCCGTTAATACATACCTTTTTGTCCTTGAACAGCTTCTTTATCTGCCTGGAGGAAAAACCAAGCTGCTGCGACATATAAGCGTCGACAAATATTCTGTTTTCACTGAGCCTTACCGGGTATTTTTTTTGCATGCCATCGCCCCGCTACGCTTTATTATTTACTTATGTTCCTAATAATTATAGCATATTATACGAATAATGGGACGTGAGTGGGACACGGGGACGTTTCTCCTGTCCCACTGAAAGCGGGACAGGAGAAACGTCCCCGTGTCCCCCCCACGTCCCATCCATGCCCCATGTAAAAAAATCGACTTGCGTCGATTTTTTCGTTCTAGATTATCGGGTTTGATGCCGTACAACTTTCAACTTTTGCATCATTGGCTTTTGCTTTTTGTATTATCTTGTTGCTGTCCAATGCTTCCTGAATCTTCAATAGCTTCTCCAACTTATGATAGGCTTTCAGGTTCGAAAGTAATACTCTATTATTATCCATAATTCCACCTCTTTCTTTCAAATTTGGTTGTGATAATAATAAATTTTTGCTTTCTCTCTTGATCAACACCTCCAAATGATATATAAAGCTATTTCAAACACAACCTGAATTCGTAACTTATTTCTCATATAAATAACGTCGACGTTTATCTTAATTCTATTATAACCTATTTCTTTTACAATTTCTTGCAAAGGAACTCTGCCAAAATGCGATTAAACATTCCTATCCATACCTATCCGCTTTTATCAGAGATAGCCTATAAACTTTACCGGAACTCCTCCGTATTCGGCAGTTTTCCTTATAGGTTTAATAAGGAGTGTGTTCTATTTAAGCATTTGAGCTAGGTTAATATGGTTCTATATTTTGCTTTTTATATTGACATATTATTTTTAAAAGTATATACTTTATATATACATGATAAAAGGAGGGATTATATGATTGTGCATGGCAGATAATATAAATAATATAATTTAAAATTACGGAGTGATTTATAATGTATATTTCTAAAGTCCAAAAATGGGGTAATAGCCAAGGAGTCAGGATACCAAAATATATATTGGATCATGCTGATATTTCTGAGGGTGACAATGTAGCAATATCCCTGGAGGACAATAAAATAATTTTATTCAGACCCAATAAGGCATTAAAAAAATACACCTTGGAAGAATTATTTAAGGACTATAAAGGTGATTATAAACCGGAAGAGTATGACTGGGGTGTACCAGTCGGCAAAGAGGAGTGGTAATAAATGTCCTATGTGCCAAAACAGGGCGATATACTTTGGATAACACTGTACCCGCAGCTTGGCCATGAACAAAAGGGGCGCAGGCCGGGTTTGGTTATCAGCAATGATACTTTCGTAAAAATGACCGGATTGATATTACTCTGTCCTATAACAAGGACTGATAATGGTTTTCCTTTGCATCTTAAACTTTCAGATTACAATACTTGCGGGTACGTTATGATAGAGCATGTTAAATCAATGGATTATAATCAAAGCGATGTTGAGTATATAGAAACATTGAGGCCGGAAGATTTAGTTGAAGTATTATCTGTATTAAATGCTTGCTTTTAATCTCCGTGAAAAGTCAATATCCTCGGCCTGTCTATAGCTATGCTTTCGCCTAGTGCTGCCATGCTGAACATTTCTTCCGCCTGCACAAGCGGCACGCCTTTCATATTTATTTTTTTTATATCAGCCTGGCCCAAACCCCTTCTATGCAATTCAAAAAGATAATGCACTGCTTGAGGCAGCAAGCCCATCATTCTCGCCGCCACTGCATCCGCCGCCACCGGGTCTGTACCGGCTACAATGAGATTAGAGCTTACAGCCTTGCCGTCGCTGGGGCCCGTCCATATCATGCCGTTCATCCCCGAGAGTAAAGTTATATCAATCGGTACAACCTCACCCATTGCCGCAATGAAATTATGCAGATCCTCATGAATGCCCAGCTTCTTTTTCGGCATTCCGTGGATTTCGGCGGGAGGCCATGAAAGGGCCACATTTTTTATTCCCAGGGATACTGTTGCCTCCTTGTGCATTTTTATCGGGGTAAAGGAAATATGTACATCCATCTCCTCACACAGCTTGTTTATTTTAATTGATGGAATAATATCATGGTTGAGCTTTAGTTCGATATAAGGTCCGTAATTCAGGTCCATGAATTCTATTTCTTCCTCCCGAATTATCCTGTTAAATCCGATTTCCTCAAAAACCTGCTGTGTAGGAGCACCCCCGGAGCCGGCAGCGACTACAATCCTTGAGGGATTGAATTTCTTGGCATATCTTATTACCTTTCTCAATAAATCAGGATGAACGACGGTTCCCGTACTCGCAGGCTTATTGTCCACCATATTTGCGGTTATTACCACACAAGCTCCCTGCCCGATTATTTTTGGAGCTTCTATCATATTCAGTACATCTTCCACACAGTTATCCGATTTTGCGGCGTCGACTATTGCTGCCGCCGGATCCTGAATCATTCTTTTGCGCACAAAAAAACACCTCCCCTAAATTTTCCCCCCGGCAGGTGTTTTTTATACCCAATCAGTTCCAAACAGCGAAGCAGCCGTCATTGCAGCAGTTTGATCCAAATCGCAATGAAAACTCCTTCCTTTAAGATAGCTTATATCCTCGTGTACTTCTTCAAAAGCAACCTTGTGGGCATGCAGGAATTGATGCTTCAGGCCGTATCTTTTTCTGAAGTATTCATTTATTGTCTTGTCGCCGTATTTCACATCACCTGCAATAGGATGGCCCAGGTATGCAAAATGCGCTCTTATCTGATGGGACCTTCCGGTCACAAGCTCTGCCTCCAGAAGTGAAAACTGCCTGCCCAATTCCCTGATGCTTTCCGATACGGCAAGGGTCCTGAATATTGTATGTATCTGCTTCCCATCTCCGGTTCCGTTCTCTTTAACATAAACAATGTTCCTGTTCCGGTCTTTTTCCAGAAATCCTTTTATCTCGCCGCTTTTATCCATTTTTCCGGCTGCAATGCAAAGATAGAGCTTTCTTATTCCTCTTTCCCTGATGGAATGGTTTACTGCCTTAAGTGTCTTGTAGTTCTTTGCTATTATGACAATACCGCTGGTGTTTCTGTCCAGCCTGTTGCACACTGCCGGTGAGAAGGTCCGGGATTCGTCAGCTTCCTTTTCACCGTATATATGGTACAAAGCCCTGTCAAGAAGAGTATCGGTGTCCCCCGGTTTATCAGGATGGGTGAGCAGTCCTGCAGGTTTATCAGCAATTATTATATTGGCATCCTCATATATCAAATCAATGCCTCCGACCGGTTTTACCAAGGGTATCGCAGTTTTTGCAGCCCTTTCCGGCTTTTCAACATACAGCTGCAGCAGGTCTCCCTCTTTAAGCATTTGGTTTTCCTTCACCCGCTTGCCGTTTAGCTTGACCTTGTTTGTCCTGAAAAGCTTGTATATATCCCCTAATGAATACTCCTTCAGGTATTTTCTTAAGAACCTGTCTGCTCTTTGGCCCGCTTCATTTTCAGTAAGTCTGATTTCGAACATATTACACCTCTGCAATTTATGTTATCCTTATATTTTGCGCTATCATTCCGGAATTATAGCTTTATAAAAATGCGTCTCACGACGCATTTTTTTCGCTAGGTAACCCTATAGTTCCCGAAGGCGTTAGCTCCGCATCCTGAGCACCCTCCTTGAACGGCAGAGGGATTCTCCCCCTTGCATCCCCCATTTTATAGGAAACTATACTTCCCTATACAATAACAAATATGGGCTATAAGTATTAACTTATGGCCCACAGCTTTTATGCAATTCCCGGAGAGAATACGCAGAACAACACCATATCCGATTCTCCCGTATTTATTATTCCATGTTCGCTGCCTGTATTGGCAGCAATAATTGTACCTTTTTCCGCCTTTTGCCTTACACCGTTAACCAGCGCCAAGCCTTCCCCTTCAATTACATAAAATACTTCAAGCACCTCATGGGTATGGGGAAGGATTTCTCCCCCCGGCTTAATATTAGTCAGATGTGCGGAAAGCCTGCCGTTTTCCTCCTGTTTAGCAAGCAGTCTGCCGTATACTTCGTTGTGCTTTGGATTTTTTACCGGTTCAACATCCTTTTGGTTTCTGATAACTGATTGCATAAAGTCCCTTCCTTCTATTCTCTTGGCGCTATTACCAGAGCTTCGCCGTCCAGCACTTCAACTCCGTCCTGGTTATAGCAGCTCGTTTTTAATCTTACTCTGCCCTTCTCCAGCTTTTCTACAACCTCCGCCACAGCTTTTACAGTATCTCCTATTTTTACAGGTGCTTTGAAGTTGAGCTGCTGTGAAAGATATATGGTTCCGGGGCCCGGAAGCTGCATTCCCAGTACTGCAGATACCAAACCTGCCGTCAGCATCCCGTGGGCTATCCTCCCCCCGAATTTGGTGTTCTTCATAGCTTCATGATTAATATGCGCCGGGTTGATATCCCCTGTTACTCCTGCATACATATATATGTCAGTTTCGCTTATTGTCTTCTCGAAGCTTCCCTTATCCCCCACATTTATCTGCTCGTACGTCTTGCCCATTTCATCTCCTCCTTAACAAATGATAACTGTGTGCTTTAATCTCTATATTTAAATATATCACAGGTTTGCACTGTTTCAAATATGATTCAGCAAATTCTTCATGAAAGCTTCTTGAATTTCAGCTCCTTTTCATCCGCGTCAATCAGTATGTCATTCCCGTCATTAATCTCCCCTGCAATCAAAGCCCTTCCTATTGAAGTCTCCATTTTCCTCTGTATGAACCTTTTTAAAGGCCTTGCTCCGTATACCGGGTCATAGGAATTGCCGATTATATAGTCCTTCGCATTTTCGCTTAATGAGATTTTTATATTCCTGTCCTTAAGCCTTTCCGCCACCTGTTCAAATATCAGGTCAATGATTTTTCTTATCTGTTCCTTCAGCAGGGGCTTGAAAAACACCACATCATCCACCCTGTTAAGGAACTCAGGCCTGAAATGCCGTTTAAGCTCCTCATTAACGGCCTCTACTGCCTCGGGCTTCAGCTCACCGTCATTGTCCACCCCTTCCAAAAGATACATGCTTCCTATGTTTGAAGTCATTATTATCACTGTGTTCTTGAAATCCACAGTCCTGCCCTGACTGTCCGTAAGCCTTCCTTCGTCAAGTATCTGCAGGAATATGTTAAATACATCATGATGGGCCTTTTCTATTTCATCAAACAGCAGTACCGAATAAGGCTTCCTTCTGACTGCCTCGGTAAGCTGCCCTCCCTCATCATAGCCCACATATCCCGGAGGTGCTCCAATCAGCCTTGCAACCGTATGTTTCTCCATGTATTCCGACATATCTATCCTGATAATGTTGTCCTCACTGTCAAACAGCGCTTCCGCAAGGGTCTTGGCAAGTTCTGTCTTCCCTACCCCTGTAGGCCCGAGGAATATGAAGGAACCGATAGGCCTCTTCGGATCCTTGAGCCCGCTTCTTGCACGGATCACCGAATCGGCTACGGCAGATACTGCCTCGTCCTGGCCGATAACCCTTTTGTGGAGTATGTCATCCAACCGGAGAAGTTTTTCTTTTTCATTTTCCATTAGTTTCTTTACAGGTATACCTGTCCATTTTGATATTATATCTGATATTTCCTCTTCTGTAACCTCTTCCTTGAGAAGCTGCCCCATGCCCTGCATTTTTTCAAGGTTTGCCTTTTCAGCATTTAACTGCTTCTCAAGCTCAATAAGCGTGCCGTATTTTAATTCCGCAACCCTGTTGAGGTCGTATTTCATTTCCGCCTTCTCAATTTCAGCCTTTGTCTCCTCAATCCTCTTCTTTATCTCGCGGATATTCTTAATGTTCTCCTTTTCCAATTCCCACTGAGCCTTCATGGAATCGCCTTTGGACTTCAGCTCTGAAAGCTCCCTGTTCAAGGCCTCCAATCTTTCCTCGGATTGCTTGTCTCTTTCTTTTTTCAGTGCTTCCCTTTCAATCTCCAGCTGCATTATCCTTCTCATTATCTCATCAAGCTCACCTGGCATGCTGTCAATCTCCGTACGCAGCATGGCTGCGGCTTCATCAATAAGGTCAATGGCCTTGTCCGGCAGGAACCTGTCACTGATATATCTGTTTGAAAGTACTGCAGCCGATATCAGAGCATTATCCTGTATCCTCACCCCGTGATGTATCTCGAACTTCTCCTTAAGCCCTCTCAGTATTGATATGGTATCCTCCACGTCCGGAGCGTCTATGAGCACCGGCTGGAATCTCCTTTCAAGAGCTGCGTCCTTTTCGATATGCTTCCTGTATTCATCCAGTGTAGTAGCCCCGATGCAGTGCAGTTCCCCCCTTGCAAGCATTGGCTTCAGCAGGTTCCCTGCATCCATGGCACCTTCCGCCTTCCCTGCGCCCACTATGTTATGGATTTCATCTATGAACATAATTATTCTGCCGTTGGATTTTTCTATTTCTTTAAGGACTGCCTTGAGTCTCTCCTCGAATTCCCCTCTGTATTTGGCACCGGCTATAAGCGCACCCATATCCAGGGAGAAAATCGTCTTGTTCTTCAGCCCCTCAGGCACATCCCCCTTCATAATCCGCTGCGCCAGGCCTTCTACTGCAGCTGTTTTCCCAACTCCGGGCTCTCCGATAAGCACAGGATTGTTCTTTGTTCTTCTGGATAGTATCCTGATTATTCTCCTTATTTCATTGTCCCTGCCAATCACCGGGTCAAGCTTGCCTTTACGCGCATCTTCCACCAGGTCACGGCCGAATTTTTTCAGTGCTTCATAAGTTTCCTCCGGATTTTGGCCGGTTATCCTCTGATTGCTTCTTACGGCGGAAAGTTCCCTTAAGAACTTTTCCCTGGTTATTCCGTATTTTTTTATAATTTTTGAAGAAGGTGTATTTGTTTCATCAATCAGCGCCAGATAAATATGTTCAACGCTGATATATTCATCCTGGAATTTTTTTGCTTCTTCATCCGCCCTTAAGAATAATTGCTCAAACCTTCTGGAAACATAAGGACTAGAAGCTGTCTCTCCGTAAATCTTCGGAATCTTGTCAAGGAGGTCTGAAATATCCTTATAATAAAAATCAAAAGGCACGTTCATTTTTGAAAGCAGCTTGGGAATCAATCCTTCATTCTGCAAAATGATTGCGTAATGCAAATGCTCTCCTTCAACAGTCTGATGATTGTGCTTTATTGCCAGGCTCTGTGATTCGATAACAGCCTCCTGGGCTTTTTGTGTTAATTTGTTAATATCCATGATGTTAACCTCCGCGTTTTGACTTTGACTTTCTTTGACTTTTAATTATTTTATATCATATCTTTATTTCAATTGCAAGCTAAAATTGGAATCGTATCAATTATATAACACTAATATTATTCTCGTTTCAGTAAAACATAATATCAGGAGGTGATATAAATGGCTAGGAATAATCAGAAAGTAGTACCTCAGGCAACGGCAGCACTTGATAGGATGAAATTCGAAGTAGCATCCGAAGTAGGTGTTAACTTAAAAGAAGGATATAATGGTGACATTTCGGCAAGGGACGCAGGCAGAGTAGGCGGGACAATGGTGAAGAGATTAATCGAGCAGGCTGAAAGAAGCATGTCCGGTAGATAATATTTAAAAAAGGGATGTCGCAAAACTATTGAATAAATAGTTTTCGATATCCCTTTTTTTAGTCCTTTCAATTAATCAGGTAAGAGCATCAAACGCACTTTTATGGTAAATCAAATCAGTATAAAGGATATTATTGTACTTCTCGTAACGTACCCCCGCAAGGCTGTATTTCTGCTTTTTCCTGAACTGGAGGGAAGCAAAATTGGGCTGAGGGCTGATTATGGTCTCTGCAAAAATATGCTTAATGCCTTCATTCCTTAAGTCCTCCAGGAGCCTCTTGTAAATAAGGCTTCCGATTCCCATACCCGTCAAATCTGCAAATACGGCAGTTTTGTCAACCACAATAAACTTGTTCGTCCAGCTTGGATCAAATTCCGGATTCCAGTATACATCCTGGAGCCAGCTGGGATTGTCCCTTAGCCACTCCTCTTTTGTATAGGCTATCATGAATCCGTATACCTTATCATATTCGGCAACATAAAAACGCTCCAGGTTTTCAATCCAATGGCCTATTTTCTTTTTATAATAATTAGGTTTCGACTGGTAATCATCCACAAGAAACCCCTGTTCGGAGATTTTCTCCGAGGTTCCTACCGAAGATGCAACATCGTATATTGAATTGATATCACTTATTTCTGCTTTTCTGACTCTAAGAAGCTTTTTGAGATGATACGGATTGACAACACTGTACGATTTGGTTGCTACTGACATTTCAATACCTCCTTTTTTTTAAAGAAGGCGGGTGATAACAGGTAATTTGGGGGTTGAAAAAGCCGTGGAGTAAACCACGGCTGCAACTATTTCAAATTACACCCAGTCCTCCTCTTCCCACGCTTACGAGGTTAGCTGACGGATTCGGACTGAAAGAGTTTAGCCCTACCTGACTATTCAGGATTCACCCCATTTTTTGGTTCCCCCGTTCCCTTTGAAAGGGACTCAGCGATCGATTGAGCATATTTATTTTTTTTGTTACACTCTATTATATTCCAGCGGGATAAAAATTACAACAAAAATTTTTAATTTTTGT
>Ga0208694_1000388_pt1 | contig 66183 bp, 46 predicted proteins | sample AD_UKC078_MetaG_FD_184442 | JGI IMG/M metagenome (GOLD analysis project Ga0208694, IMG submission 184442) | Active sludge microbial communities of municipal wastewater-treating anaerobic digesters from USA - AD_UKC078_MetaG (SPAdes) (version 2) | ecosystem: Engineered > Bioreactor > Anaerobic >...
TTCTGGCGGACTGACTATTAACGTATTGCATGAACCGTGAAATATTGTCTAGATTCGTCATCAAGACTAAATGAACATGGTTAGTCATAATTGTATAATTATGAACTTCCACGTCATATTTATCTTTAGCACGTTTAAGAACCATGAGATACATTGGTTCAAAGGTTTTAGGATCAATTAAATGTTCCTTGTTATTGCAACGTACGGTTACATGATAAGTTGCTCCAACTCGTGTAATACGAATTCTTGTTGCCATGGTATGCTCCTTTATAGAAGTGAGACTTTCCTTATTGAAAAGAGACTACACAGTGTAGTCTCTTTTTTTATATTATAAACATGCATTTGACAACATATTGTAAAAGCATGATAACTTTCTATATTAATTCTACATGCCTTTGTGACATGTATTTTAAGTGCGTGTATAATCATCTAATTTTATTATATTCATGCATTGGACAGGTCTTTTTTTGGGGCTTGTATAATCATCTAATTTTATTATATACATGCATTGGACAGGTCTTTTTTTGGGGCTTGTATAATCATCTAATTTTATTATATACATGCATTGGACAGGTCTTTTTTTGGGGCTTGTATAATCATCTAATTTTATTATATACATGCATTGAACAGGTCTTTTTTTGTGCGTGTATAATCATCTAATTTTATTATATACATGCATTGGACAGGTCTTTTTGGGGCTTGTATAATCATTTAATTTTATTATATTCATGCATTGGACAGGTCTTTTTTTGTGCGTGTAAATGTTGCGTAAATGTTGCTCTGGGGATTTGCTCTGAGAATTTGCTCTGGGGAGGCAATGTTGCTCTGGGAGGCAATGTTGCTCGGGGGAGGCAATGTTGCTCTGGGGAAGGAAGTTGCTCTGGGGAGGCAAATGTTGCTCGGGGGATTCGCTCTGAGAATTTGCTCTGGGGAAGGAAGTTGCTCTGGGGAGGCAAATGTTGCTCGGGGGATTCGCTCTGAGAATTTGCTCTGGGGAAGTAAATTTGCTCGGGGAAAGCAAAATTGCTCGGGGGAGGCAAAATTGCTCGGGGAAAGCAAAATTGCTCTGGGGAGGCAAAATTGCTCGGGGGAGGAAAATCTTGCTCGGGGGAGGAAAATCTTGCTCGGGGGAGGAAATGTTACTCGAGGTGGGAAGTTGCCTAGGAAAGATTAATTTAATTAATTAATTGGAATTGAATTTGATTTGAGTTTATGAATTTGATTTGAGTTTAAATTATAATTGAAAAATTTTCATTGATAAGAAGTTTTTACGTTGACAAAAAGTTTTTATATGGTATAATATAGTCATATAACAACATAAGTTTAGTAAATAAATTTAGTAAATTTTAAAGTATGCGGGCGTAGCTCAGGGGTAGAGCACTAGCTTCCCAAGCTGGGTGTCGAGGGTTCGAATCCCTTCACCCGCTTCAAAAAAGTTCTTTGTTTTTTACAAAGAACTTTTTTTTTATTTCAATATAATTCTTTGTTTTTTTTAAGTTTTTTTATTTCAATATAATTCTTTGTTTTTTTTTATTTATTTTAATATAATTTTGGTTGTTTTTTTTGTTTGTTTTCATATAATTCTTTATTGTATTGTTTATTTGTTTCAGTGAGTTTTTCATGTTGTATGCCACTCGTTATTATTGGATACGCTTTACTTATCTTTTGTTCTTATCTTTTACAAAGACAACGTTTTATCTCTATTTACATGAAACAAATGGATTGTCGTATTCAGATATTGCATTTATTTTTTTATCATTTGATATTTCTGTTGTTTCATTGGAATTGCCTACTGCTGCGTTGGGTGAATATTGGGGAGCACAAAAAAGTTTTTTGACAGGACTTTTTTGTAAAAGTTTGTCTGCATTTTTATTTTTTGTAGGGAATAGTTTTTTTTGTTTTTGTGTAGCAGAAATTGTGTCTGCATTTGCTGTTTGTTGTATTTCTGGTAGTTTAGAAGCTTGGTTAATGAATCAAATGGATTCTGATTGCAACACAGAAAATGTAACTCAAATTTTTATGAAAGGGCGACGAGTTAGTATTTTGGCACAAGCTCTAGGTGGTTGGTTTGGTGCTATTTTAGGCGGTCTGTCTCTTGGCTTACCATGGTTCTTTGTTGCTGTAGGCATGATTTTTTGTTTTTCTCTTTCTTATATTTGTATGAAAGATACTAAGAAAGTGGAAAAATTAGTTTCAAAACAAAAAATTAAGTTTACCATGGATAATATTACACAAGGCTATAAGCTTACATTTCAAAATCCTATTTTGCTTTTTCTGCTTATTGACTGTTTTTTAATTAGTATTGCTCTTGCCTCGCCAAAAGTGGAATGGTTGCCTTATTTAAAGTCGTATTTTCAAAAGGATGCTTGGTTTGTAGGAAATGTTTGGATTTGTATCCAAGCAATCCAGTTTGTAGGGACGTTTGGACTTTCTAATTTGTTGAAAAGGAATCGTTCTCTTTTATTTTGGAAATTAGTTTTTTCTTGTTGTTCCAGTATGATGTTATTGGGGCTTGTTATTTTTCGAAATATATTTACGTTTATTATTTTTTATTTGTTGTTGGAATGGATAAAGCCTTACCATCGCTCCTTGACTTTGACATTGATTCAACAAGAAACAAGTAAAAATGGTAGACTAACTATATTAAGTTTTGAAAATTTGATTGGAAAATTAGGAAATTCTATTGGCTTATTTTTAGTAGGAAGTTTTACAAAGTACATTGGTTCCTTTTCTGCTTGGGGGCTAGGGTTGGCATTATATGTATTGATACTCCCCTGTTATTTTTATATTTTGAGTAAAGAAAAGTCAGATGTTCTTTCCTATTCTGTCTTAAAACAAAAGGATGTCTGAGAATGAAATAAACTTGCTAATTTACTTAAATGAATAGACAAAAATCGAATAAATTGCTATAATCTGTTCTGCGAAAACTGCTCTGTGAAACTGCTCTAGGGCAGTGCAATTTTCAAATATTCATGAAAAATTATATCCATCAACAGGAGGATTTGACTTGAGATGACTTGGGAGAAAGTAACAGTACAAGATGCCATGGATAGATGGTCATTTTCTGATCAATATGGTTTTTCCTATTTTTCAGTTGAATCTGTACATTTAAAGATAGGAACAAATTGGGAAAATTTATCAGATTTATATAAAAAAGAAGGAAACATTTATAAACGATTAAAAAATTATAAGCCTAAAATTGTAAATTTATTTAAATTTTTAAAAAAATTTTTTGACGATGAATGGGCAGTGAGTATATATGAAAATCACTTAAGTAGTAATTTTAGTTTAATAAATTTATTTAATTTTTGTATTATAAACTTATTTAAGTATTCTTGGGATATGGATATACTGACTAAAAATAAAGTAAGAAAAATTAATGTAAAAGACATGAATGCTAAGATAAATTTACAGATAACAACGTATTCTAATGATCCCAATGAAAGAGATAAAAGTAACATCGAATGTGAAATAGAAATAAATAATATTGAAGATTTTAATAAAATTGATTTTTTGAATGGTGATGAAAAAGTTGATTTTTGGATTCCTATTGGCAAAACTATCCGATCTGGTAATTCACCTATTCGATTTGGTAATTCACCTATTCGATTTGGTAATTCACCTCTTGAATATTTTGATAGACCTAATATTAAAGATGTTCAAATTGGCGATAAATATTTTTATCTTCCCAAGAATAGTATTTGTGAAGTTGTGAAAAAATATGACTATCCTGAACCAGATGAGCGATTATATGATGTTAAATTGGCTGATAAGTCCATAGTTACCATAAAATATGGTAAAGATAACGATTTACTAGTACTGCCATATGTAAAAACTAAACCTAAAAGTGATGTATTAGACTTTAATACATCTATCAATAAATTTAATTTACAACCTTATGTTGAATACGAAATACCTTTGTTTATGTACGAAGGTAAAGGAATGGATTCTATAGGTGCAAGGAAAACCTACCATGTATATTGGCAAGAGATAAAAAATGCTGCTAAATATACTGTTTCAGTGTATAAAATGATTAAATTTTCTAACAGATCTAAGGTCTATCACTTAAAAGATGTTGAAGTAGATAAAAATGAAAAAAAAGTAACTATCCATGGTCTTGTGGGAGGAAATTTTGTATTTGTAGTCAAAGCAGAAGATCGAAATAGTAATGTTTTGGCATTCAGCAGATGCATTGAAGATGGTGATCCCCAATGGTGGGGAGTAGATGATGACTAGGATGTCATATTTTCATAATTTGTATTAGATATTACGCCTATATTATTTGCAAATGTTAATCTATTTTTAAGCAAGATTAACATCTGCAAAAAGCTATTATAATAACTAAAAAACTTACAGAAGATAAAAATCCATTGATTATGAATGAGAAAAAGCAAGTTATTAAAAAAAGTAGTTTGCTTGCATGTTTCCATATAAAGTATATTCAACTCATATTTTTGTTTTATGTTTCCGAACAAAAGATTCCTTTATTCAATTGCTTTGAGTCGATATAATTCTAGGTATTTATAAAACAGTATTTCTATTAACAGGAGAATTTTATATGGCATGGAAAAAATGTACAATACAAGATGCCATAGATAGGTGGTCATTTTCTGATCAATATGGCTTATCCTATTTTTCAGTTAAATCTGTAGAATTAAAAATAGGAGAAAATTGGAAAGATTTATTAGATGTATATAAAAAAATCGATAATGATTATATAAAATTAGATTACAAGATAGATAAAAATTTTTTTGATTTTAACTTTTATAAAAGCTTGCTGGATCTTGAATTGGCAAATCGAATATATAATCAAAGATACGAAAAAATTACTTTAAAAGAGATTAATATTAAGATAAATTTTGAGCTAACTTGGTATTGTTTTAGTGCCTTTCTTTCTGGATCAGGTCCAAGAGATTACATCTCTTGTGAAATAAAACTAAATAATGCTAAAGATTTTGAAAAAATTGATTTTTTGAATAATGATGAGAAAGTTGATTTTTGGATTCCTGTGGACATCAAATCTGATGATTTACCTAGCAAATATTCACCTTTATCTACCCAAATTTATTCTCCACCAGTCCATTATTTTAATAAACCTCATATTCAAGATGTGCAAGTGGGAGACAAATATTATTACCCTCCTAGGAATAGTATTTGCGAAGTTGTGAAAAAATATGATTCTTCTGATCCTTCTAACAAATTATATGACGTGAAATTGACAGATGGAACTATCGTTACTATAAGAGAGCATGATAGTTATATAAGTGTATTAGGAGAATATGAATATTTACTAATACTTCCCAATGCAGAAATGAAAACTAAATATGATAAGTTTAATAAGCAATGAATGAATCAACTTTACAACCTTATGTTTCATATGCGGATAAAACTTATAATGTGTATTGGCAAGAGATAAGCAATGTTGCTAGGTATATTGTTTCAGTATATAAAATTATTAAATTTTCTAATAAACCTAATATTTATCACTTGCAAGATATAGAAGTAAATAAAAATAAGAAAATGGTAATCGTTCGTGATCTTGTGGGTGAAAATTTTGTCTTCGTAGTAGAGGCATTGGATAGCGATAATAATACTTTGGCACTCAGCAGAGGAATTTTAAATTCAGGTGAACCCCGTTGCTGGAATGTGGTGGGGAGCAGATGATGACTAGCCGCTACAATTTGCATGATTTCACTTGTATTAGATATTACGCCTAAATCACTTGCAAATGTTAATCTTGATTAAAAATAAGATTAACATTTGCTAAAAAGCCATTACAATTACAATAAAAAGAAAATTTATAGAAAATAAAATTCCGTTGATAATTAATAAAAAAGAGCAAATTATTTAAAAAGTAATTTGCTTGCATGTTTTCATCTAAAAGAATATGTAACTCATATGTGTGTTTGGTAACCTTTTGTTTCTGTTTTAAACAAAAGGTTACTGCTGTCAATTGCTCTGAGACAAAATACTTTGTGGCAATACAATTCTAAGTATTTATGAAAAATTATAATTATCAAAAGGAGGATTTGTATGACATGGGAAAAAGGTACAATACAAGATGCCTTGAATACATGGTCGTTTTCTGATCAATATGGCTTATCCTATTTTTCAGTTAAATCTGTAGAATTAAAAATAGGAGAGAATTGGCACGATTTGTCAAAGATATATAAAGAATATGGATCTAGCGATGGAATTAATTATAAACGACTTGATTTAGAAAAAAATAAAAATTTATTTAAATTTTTTAAAAAATTTTTTGACGATGAATGGATAGTTGCTCTAGATTCTAAGGAACATTGTCATGATATACTTGCTCAAAATCGTGTGATAAAAATCACTTTACGAGGGATTATGAAGATAAAGTTTCAGATAGAACCGTATTCTGCTAATTCTAAAAACAGTAAAGGTAGTATAAGTTACATCCAGACGCACTTCACAGTAAATAATAGTAGAGATTTTAATAAAGTTGATTGTTTAAATGAAGATAAGAAAGTTCATTTTTTAATTCCAAATTGTAAAACTAGCTCCTCAGATTCACCTATTGAATATTTTGACAGACTTAATATTGAAAATGTTCAAGTAGGAAAGCAATATTTTTATTCTCCCAAGAATAGTATTTGCGAAATTGTGAAAAAATATGATTCTTCTGATCCTTCTAACAAATTATATGACGTAAAATTGACAGACAAGAATATGTCTATAATCACCATAAAAAAGCATGAGGATTTACTAGCACTTCCCTATGCACAAACTAAATATGATATGTTTAATAAATCCATGAATGAATCCATGTTACAACCTTATGTTGAAAGAGAAGACTCTTATTTTTATTTTAAGTACCAAAATTCTTCTTTTAATTTTAATCATTATGACAATGGTTACAAATATGCTGCAGATGGAGACTTTCATGGAAAAGGAACAATTAGTGGAGCTGGCAAAACATATAATGTATATTGGCAAGAGATAGAAAATGCTACTTTATATATTGTCTCAGTGTATAAGATTATTGAATTTTCTCACAAAACTAATATTTATCACTTAAAAGATATAAAAGTGAATAAAAATGAAAAAATGGCAATCATGGATGGTCTTGTAGGTGGAAATTTTGTGTTTATAGTTAAAGCTGAAGATTGCAATGGTAATGTTATCGCATTTAGCAGAGGCATTTTAAATGAAGGTGAGCCTCGATTATGGAATGAAGATGATGACAAAGATACTTGGTGGAATGAAGATGATGACCAAGATACCACAATTTCTAGTCGTTTTCGTAGTTTTCGGTTTTGGTAAGTCCATCATTACCATAAAAAGGATCCATTCAAAGATGAATTGATCTTATGTTTTGTACAAAGATAAAACTTGTAATGTATATTAGCAATATATAAAACATGCATTTTACTATGTTGTTTCAGTGTATCCATGATTTTAGTTGTATTAGACATCACTCTTATATTACTTGCAAATGAGAATTTTGCTTACGTAAAATTCTCATTTGTTAAAAAGCCATTATACTAACTAAAAAACTTAGAAAAGATAAAATTCCGTTGATAATTCATAAAAAAGAGCAAATTATTAAACAAGTAGTTTGCTTGCATGTTCCCATGTAAAAGGATATGTAACTCATATTTTTGTTTTGTATTTTGACATAAAAGATTACCCTAGTCTATTTTCTCCGGGGTAATTTTCTCTGGCGGGGAAAAAAGATTTATATTTATCAAAAGGAGGTTTTGATATGGAATGGAAACAAGGTACAATACAAGATGCCCTGAATACATGGTCATTTTCTGCTCAATATAGCTTATCTTATATTTCAGTTGAATCTGTAGATTTAAAAATAGGTGAAAATTGGCACGATTTATCAGATTTATATAAAAAAATCGGAGATGATTATATAAAAGTAAATTACAATATAAATGAAAATCTATTTAACTTTAATTTTTATAAAAATTTACTTAACTTTATCGTCTTTACTAGAACACATAAATATAATGATACGATCAATTTAGAAGAGGTTAATATTAGGATAAAATTTAAGATAGCACACTTTTCTCATTATTCTGATTACAAAAACTATAAAGGTAATACAACTACCATTGATTGTGAAGTAAAAATAAATAATGCTAAAGATCTTGCACAAATTGATTTTTTGAATGGGGATAAGAGAGTTGATTTTTGGATTCCTGTTGGTGAAACTAGCCCATTTGATTTACCTCTTGAATATTTTGATAGCCCTAATTTTGAAAATGTTCAAGTGGGTGACAAATATTATTACCCTCCTTATAATAGTATTTGCGAAGTTGTGAAAAAATACGACTATTCTGATACACATAATAGTTTATATGATATAAAATTGACAGATGGAACTATAGTTACTATAAAAGATTATAATCGTTCTACAACTTTAGAAGGGGAGATATATGACTATTTACTAGTACTTCCATTTGCAGAAATTAAAACTAAATATGATATACTGAATAAGGCAATGAATGAATCAACTTTGCAACCATATGTTTCATACGAAGATAAAACGTATAATGTGTATTGGCAAGAAATAAACAATGTTGCCAAGTATATTGTTTCAGTGTATAAAATTATTAAATTTTCTAACAAACCTAATACTTATCACTTAAAAGATATAGAAGTGAATAAAAATGAAAAAATAGCAGTCATTGACGGTCTTGTGGGTGGAAATTTTGTCTTTGTAGTAAAGGCATTAGATAGCGATAATAATACTTTGACACTCAGTAGAGGCATTTTAAATGAAGGGTAAGCCTCGATGGTGGAAATAAGATGCCACACTTTCATGATTTCATGTATAATTAGATATTACACCTATATTATTAGCAAAAGTTTATTTTAGATACAATTATAATTTCTCTAAGGCAAAATGCTCTGGGGAAAAAATAAAAAAATTTATTAACAGGAGAATGTTATATGGCAACATGGAAAAAAGGTACAATACAAGATGCTCTAAATACATGGTCATTTTCTGATCAATATGGTTTGTCTTATATTTCAGTTACATCTGTAGAGTTAAAAATAGGAGAGAATTGGGAAAATTTATCATATGTATATGTAAAAGATGATCGTAATTATATAAAATTAAATTACAACATAAATGAAAATTTATTTGACTTTATTAACTTTTATAAAAATTTGCTTAAACTTGAATTGTGCATTAAGAAATCAAAGTATCGTAATGAATTCTATGATAGAAGGAAATATTACTATTACAAAAAAATCACTTTAAGCGATATTAAGATAAATTTTCAGATAGCACCGTATTCTCATGCTGCCAAGTACAATAATTATAAAGATAAAAATACTACGTTTTATATCTCTTGTGAAATAGAAGTGAATGATGTTGAAAATTTTTTGAATAAAATTAATTTTTTGAATAATGATAAGATAGTTAATTTTTGGATTCCTGATGATAAACTTATCGAATCAGAGGATGATTCACCTATTGAATATTTTGATAGACCTAATATAAAAGATGTAGAAATTGGTGATAAATATTATTACTATCCTCAGAATAGTATTTGTGAAGTTGTGAAAAAATACGACTATCCTGATCTTGATGATAGATTATTTGATGTAAAATTGGCAAATGAGTCTATAGTTACTATAAAAAAGCATGATGATTCAAAAAAACATGACTATTTTCTAGTACTTCCATATGTAGAAACTAAAAATGATCTATTAAAATTTAACGAATTCAAGGATGAATTTACTTTACAACCTTATGTTGAGTGTGAAGATCCTTATTTTGAAGGACACTCCGATAGCAAATCCTTGCGGGGAGTTGAAAAGACCTACAATGTGTATTGGCATGAGATAAAAAATGCTGCTAGGTATATTGTTTCAGTGTATACAATTATTAAATTATCTAACAAAACTAACATTTATCATTGTAAAGATATAGAAATAGATAGAAATGAAAAAATGGCAATCATTGATGGTCTTGTGGGAGAAAATTTTGTGTTTGTAGTCAAAGCAGAAGATCGAAATGGAAATGTTGTGGCATGTAGCAGAGGCATTTTAAATCAAGGCGAACCACAATGGTGGAGATAAGAAGATGAATAAGATGACTATCATGGCGATGATGACTCTTCTTGACGATGAAGAAGAAGAACGACGACGATATGAAGACGATGATGACGATGACTAGGTTACTACACTTTCCATATTTTCATTTATATGTTGTGAAAAACTATTATTAAACATGGAAACTCAATATTTAAAGAGATGTAATTATGAGATCTTATGAAGAAGAATTAGAAACTTTAATAAAAGCTGGTGCAAGAGTTGTTGAAATCGCATCTTTTGAATGGGAACGTGTGCATGGTTTTACAAATTATGTTGCAGAAATTTTAGGTATAGATTGGTATTCTTGGAGTAGTGTTTCAGGATTAAAAGTATGGGAAGAAAAAGGATTTAAAATTATAAATCCCGATTGCGTTACACTTCCTGCTGTTCTTGACGTTTACTTACAATATAAAGATAATATGTTGCTTGTTTTAGAAGATTTTCATTCTCATAGTGAGGCAAATCATCCTGTAAATATTCGATGGATTCGTGAAATGATGAGACCACAAAATTATCTAGGTGATTATAAAAAGGCAATTATTTTAAGTTCACCTAGTAAATTTGTTCCAGAAGAATTATCAAAAGAACTTCCTGTTATTGAAGTTGAATTGCCAGATAGACCTACAATAGAGATTATTGCAAATCAAGTAGTGGATGAGTATAGAGACGTTTGCTTTGAAAAAGATATTACTCCTAAATTACTTACATCTGCGTTAGGTTTGACTGTTATGGAAGCTCGTTTAGCATTTGCTAAAGCCATTATCACCAACAGAAAACTTACAGAAGATGAAATTCCACTGATTATTAGTGAAAAGGAACAAATTATTAAAAAGAGTGGACTGCTTGAATATTTCCATCCAAAAGAATATTTAACGCATGTTGGTGGTTTGGAAAACTTGAAAGACTGGATTAAAAAACGTGGAAATGCATATAGTGATGAAGCAAAAGAATATGGTCTAAATACTCCGCGCGGTGTTCTTTTACTAGGAGTTCCAGGATGTGGTAAGTCATTGACTGCCAAAGCCATTGCCAATGAATGGAAATTTCCATTGTTAAGGTTTGACTTAGGAAAAGTTTTTGGCGGTTTTGTGGGTGAATCAGAAAGAAATATTAGGTATGCTCTAGATGTTGCGAAAACTATTTCTCCTTGTGTACTATGGATTGATGAAATTGAAAAAGGTCTTAGTGGAACTCAAAGTAGTGGAAGAACAGATGGGGGGACAAGTGCTAGAGTATTTGGTACGTTTTTAACTTGGATGCAAGAAAAAAAAGAACCAGTCTTTGTTGTTGCTACAGCAAATGATATTAGTTTACTTCCGCCTGAGTTACTTCGAAAAGGTAGATTTGATGAAATCTTTTTTGTTGACCTTCCTTCTGAAAAAGAAAGGGAAAATATTTTTCACATTCACTTAAAGATCAAAAATAGAGATGCAAAACAATTGAACTTAGACATGGAAAAATTAGTGAAAGAAAGTGAAGGGTTTTCTGGTGCTGAAATAGAAGAAGTAGTCAATGAAGCTTTATTTAATGCTTATGCAAATGGTCAAAAAGACTTAGAAATGAAAAACTTACTTGAATGTATCAATGCCACATCACCTCTTTCAAGAACTATGGCAGAAACGATTACTAATCTTAGAGCATGGGCAGACAAAAGAGCTAGGAAGGCAAGTGAAGATGAACCTGGAGAAGCAAAAGAGTTAGACAAAAAAGTACCTAGATTACAACAAGAATATAAAAATCCTTTTATCACGAAGAAAAGCCATGATTCAGAATAAGATTGTAACTATTGTTAAGGATAATCAATTTGATAAGGAATGGACTCTGTTTCATCCCTATGATTTACCAATCCATAAAAACCATTCCTTTAAAAAAGTAGATGTTACGGATGTCATTCGATATATTACATTTTCAAATAAAGTACATTTGATTTTAACAGAGCCTTGTTTGTCTAGTAGAATCATCCGTGAAATAGAATGGGCTAATCAATGTATTCAAATTCACCTCATTTGTAAAAATGAAGAAATAGTAAAAAAATATTCTAACCTCCATTTTTCAACAACAGAAATTGATCCTTCTATTGATTTTAATTACATAGGAATCCAAGGAAAATATACAGGATATTTTATGATTTCTGATAGATTTGTTTCTATTGATGATTCTATTGAAAAAGTATACTTTGAAAAGATTGATGTAACAGAAGACTATTCTTTTTTAAAAAATGTTAGTAGGTTAGTGATTGTTGATGAAACAGGAAAAAAAGATTATTCCGAATTATTAAAATCAGCTCAATTAGAAAACATGGAATGCACATACGTTGTGCATATTAAAAATTACAACAAGGAAGTGTTTACATTTGCTAAAAATAATAAACTTAATTTGTTAGTAAGTCATGATACTGTGGATAGTGTTATTTTTGTGAATCAAGATGGGACATTATCCTCTTTTGCACAAGGCAAAGGAGGATTTGTCATTCTATATCCTATTGAAGATATAGCTATTTATATTGGCAATACATTTCAATGTGATTTTTTTGAAGATGTTGTAGATACAAAAAAATTACAAGGTAAGATTTATTCATGCTATAGAGGCAATATAAATCAACTGCATATTATAGATAAAAAAATTATTAAAATAGATGTTCCTATACAACGTATGAGTGATTTTGTAAGTGAAACGTTTGATTCTTCTATCGTTGATTCGCATAATGATTATTCAGCCGAAGCCATGCAAGTAGAATATCAATTTACTTTGATTCCTCCTATGATAGATTCTCAGTATGTGGAGTCTTCTATATACAATGAAATTCATGAATTAGAGAAACAATGGAGTGATTTGCAAACACTAGAAATATCTACTATAAAAGAATGCTATGATTCTTTTATAGACAAGGATTTTGGTTTAATTCATTTTTTAGAAACAACTCCATTATTTTCAAAAGATCTAAAAAATAGAGTGTCTACATGTAGTTATAATGGTTATTATTCATTTATACAAACAACTATAGATGAATATAAGCAATATAATTCTAATTTAATTGAAATTTGTAGAAAAATATTTGAATCTTTAAATGAACAAAGCTCAGAAACAAAGTTTGATAAATTTGATAATGAAATTGCTAGATATAGACAAACGATGGATGAAAAGAATGCATTGATTGAACAAGGCATAGATGTTTTAAGTAATAAAAGAAACGTTGAAATTTTAGAAAAGAAAGTCCAAGATTTACTACAACTAAAAAAACGTTTTAAAGGCAATTCATCTTCAAGACATGAAAATGAATCTTCTGAATTTATTAAAAAATGTGAAGAGGTATGCAAGCACGATAAAAAAGAAGTTAATAATGATTCCATAAGTAACATTGTAAAACCTAAAGAAGAAAATAATCTGTCTAAGTTTAAATTGTTTGTAGATATGTATCTATATTCTATTAAAAATTACTTTGAAAAATGTCTTGTTGTATTAGATAAATTATTGTTAGTCCATATTCCAGAAAATTATAAAGTGTATGATAAAGACAATGAAAGATTTATTGTCATTGATACTTTGAATGAATTTGAAACTACAAAAGATATATGCAAAGAATTTTCCTTACAATGCATAACTAGGGAGGCAACTCATGAGTTGTGAAAGACGAATTCATACGTTTCAAGAAGTAGAAGAAGTCAGAATAGAATGCTGTGATAAAAAAGAAATAGAAAGTCTAGAAAAAAGCATTATTTCTGCTATAGAACAGAAACTTGAAAAATTAAACATATTCATTAAACATTGCAATGTTTATAGCGATGGCAAGTCTATTTTTGTTCATGATAGGTATAGTGTCTACCTAGATTTGCAACAAGTTGCAGAATCATTTGGATTTCATGTTACAGAAGTTCAATGTTCGTTCAAAGGTAAAAACTATGTTATTACTGATGACCTATGCACTGTACTAAAACAATTTGATAGTGCTTTTAAGTTTGGTAAAAATGTAGAAAATCAAACATTAACAGATGGTGTCAAGGAATTATTAAGCCAGCACGCATCATTAGGTACGATCCACCAAGACATTCTGGAAATGGTAAGGAATATAAAAGAACATGGTCAATATGTTACCACTCGATCAAGGCAAATTTCAGAAGTGTATGAAGAAGAATATGAAACTTTATCTTCACGTTTGATAGAACGTTCCCAAGGTGCATGGGATTCTGACATTGATACAATACGAGAAAAGCTGATGCAAGTATCTAGGGAAGCTCAAAACACTGTCAACAAAGCAAATGATCAACTTAGAGATGGCACTGCAAAACTTATCTATACTAGAGCAAGACAACTAGGATATGCTGTGCAAGAAATGAAAAAAGGCATGCAAACTCAATTAGTTTTAGTGAGGTGTGAATAATGGCTGATAAAAAAATTGTAATTGATATCAATGATAAAGGGGAGATAAAAGCTGAAACTTTTGGTTTGCAAGGCACAGAATGCTTAATAGAATTAGATAAATTATTAAAAGATTTAGCTTTAGAAACAACAACAATGAAAAAGGAAGAGTTTTTTAAAGAAGGTATCACAACAACTAATACTGTAAAGGCAAAGAATGTATGATTCGTGTCCAAAAATTAATGCTAGTTGACAATGAGCATTTATATGGACCAGGGAAAAGACTACTGTTATATTTAAAGGGCTGCACTCTTCGTTGTGAAGGTTGTATCAATCCACATTTATGGTCTTTTGAAGGTGGCACTATGATGGCGGCAAAAGACATTGTGGATCTTTGTGAAAAAGAAAATGTGGAAGGCATAACAGTTCATGGTGGCGAACCTTTGGACCAAGCAGAAGAGTTACTACCACTTGTTCAAATGGTAAAAAAACTTCATAAAACAGTCATTCTTTTTACAGGATATATAAAAAAAGAGTTAAATCATATTCAATGTAAAATATGGAATCATGCAGATATTGTTGTTGCAGGGCGATTTCAGATGAATAAAAAGAATGTTCATCTTCAATTTAGAGGATCAACAAACCAGCGAATTTATAGACATAGTGGCCCATATAAAAATTATAAGATTCAAGATGGATATACAACTGCAATTATTACGATTGATGAAAATGGCTGTATGGATGTTCAAGGTTTTTTAACAGAAGATGTTGAAAAGTTAGTAAATATACAAGAATAAAAAAACATAGATAAAAATTAGAGAGATGTTGAAAATTTTCTTTAGAGAGTGAATTGTAAAATAACTTTACAAAAAATAGAATCTGTTTTGCAATTTAATGCAAGTTATGATATTCTATATATGGAAAGTTATTTTATGAAAAATATAGCATGAATTTTAGTTAAGTATTGAGTATTTTATAATTTAAGTTATGATATTCTATGTATGGAAAGTCATTTTTATTAAAAATATAGCATGAATTTCAATGAAAAGTTGAATATTTAGATAAGATTCCATAGTCTGTATAAGCACTTTGGAAATGTGCACTACACGGTAGGCGATGTTAAAGGCACGTAAAAAGAAGAAGTCTTGTTGTATAAGTTAGAAATGGGACTCTTCAAAAGAAATGTTGGAACGAATTTTTAAAACTGAATAAAGGAATACAAATGATCATTGAAGTTATACCAGTCAGTTCTTTTCAGCAAAATGCAAGAATTATTAGTTGTGAAGATACAAAAGAAGCGATTCTTATTGATCCTGGTGACGAAGAGACTAAGCTTTTAGACAGAATTCAAAAAAAAGGTGTTACCATTAAGTATATTATTGGCACACATGGACATATTGATCATGTAGGAATAGCATCGCAAATGCAATCTGCACTCCATGCCCCATTTTGTATGCATAAAGATGATGCTTTTTTATTGGAACGTATGCTTGTACAAGCTGATTTTTTCAATTGGGGAAAAGTAGAAATTCCAAGAATTGATCGATTTTTGAACGACGGAGATGTCTTTTGTTTTGGAAATTATGAGGTAAAAGTTTTACATACACCAGGGCATTCTCCAGGCAGTATTTCTCTACTCATTGGCAGAGATGTTATTGTCGGTGATTTGCTTTTTGCTGGTTCTATTGGACGAACTGATTTACCAGGTGGCAATTTTGATGTCCTTATGAAAAGCATTAAAGAAAAGCTGTATCCTTTACCAGAAACAACCAAAGTTCACACTGGCCATGGTCCGAATACAACTATAGGCTATGAAAAACTGAATAATCCTTTTTTAATTCGTTAATAACAATTTAAGGCAAAGAAGATGCAGAATAAAGATTCAGAAAAGAAAGAAAAATTGTCGTCTACTCAAGAAGAAACAACTCCTAAAACTAAAGGAAAAATTCAAAAATCAGATACTACCACAAAGGCTAAAGAACAAAAAAAAAGGGAGGATGTTTTAAAATCTGAGACGCAAGTAGTAGCAGAAGAAGTATCCCCTAAGAAAAAAAGAACATCGAAAAAAAAAGATGATATAAGTGTTAAAAAAGATACATCGAAAGAAAAAACAACACAAGAAAAAACAGTGCAAAATATAAATGATGAAACTATTAAAGAAGATGCATCTAAAAAAATAAATGATGTAAGTGCTAAAGAAGATGCTGAGAAAAAGAAAACAACAAAAGCGAAAACAGCGAAAGAAAAAAATGATGTAAGTCCGATAGACGATAGTTCTAAAGCAAAAACAGCAAAAGAAATAGAGAATGCTAAAACTAAAGAAGATACAGCGATAGAGAAAACAACAAAAGAAATAGAGAATGCTAAAACTAAAGAAGATACAGCAAAAAAGAAAACAACAAAAGCAAAATCAAAGAAAGCATCCCAAGAAATAGAAGATGTAAGTGCTATAGAGAAAACAGATAAAAAGTCAAAAGAAGATATCGCACAAGAGGTAAAAGCAAAACCAGTAAGAAAATCTCGAAAAAAGATAGAAAAAGCAAAAAAAGATGACTCTAAGCCAGATAATTCCCATGATTATGAAAATGATTTTGTGCAAAGCATTGTTTTTTTAGATTCTGATGATGACAAAGAGGATAAGAAAAAGGATTCTCAAGAAAAAGAAGAAAAGGATGTGCCTGATTTTTCTGAAATTGATTTAGAAAAAGAGTTTGAAAATTTAACGAAACGTATGGAAAAGATCTTTAAATCAGATACGCATAATATTTTCAATGATGTTTCTGACATGTTGCCTAAAGAAGTTCCTTTATTTCCTTTAGATGGTCGTCCTGTGATTCCAGGTCTTATGTTTCCTATTTTTATTCGATTTGATCCTTTTATTCAGAAGTTTGTGCAATATTTAGAAAAAAATAATGAAATTTATATTGGTTTTATTTATACTCGACCATTACTCAAAGAAAAAGGTGTGGAAAGAGGAAAAGATAAAGAACTGAATGGGGATTCTCTATTTCCCTTTTTAGGTGGTGAACAAGATAAACTTCGTATTCCTGTACATAAGTTTCCTAAAGTAGGTGTATTAGCACAAGTTTTAAAAGTAATGCAAATGCCAACAGGTGATTATCACGTTTTAATTCGAGGCATAAGGCGTTTCAAAATAAAGGAAATGCACCGCAACGATACATTTTGGAAAGCAAGGATTTTTTATCCAACATTAGACGATTCTGGGGACAAAGAAGATCGCAAAGTATATATAGATAGCATTACAGAAACAATGCGTAAGATCAGTGAAAGTGCACCTTATTTGCCAGATGAATTGAAAAGCATCATAGCACATTTGAATATTTCAGATCCTGATCGTTTATGCGATTTTGCTTTAATGGTTTCTTTGTCACAACCTAAAGAAATTCAAGAAAGTTTAGAATGTTTTCATATAGATACACGTTTGCAGAAAACATTGTTGTTGCTAAAAAAAGAGTATGATTATCTCAAAGTACGAGAAAAGATTAATAAACAAATTGAGGAAAAAATTCAACAACGCCAAAAAGATTATTTTCTACGTGAACAGCTCAAAGCCATTAAAAAAGAGTTAGGCGATGAGCAAGATGAAAAAACAGTAGAAATGAATAGACTTCAAAAATCTATTGAAGGAAAGACTCTTTCAGAAGAAGCTCAAAAGAAGTTCAAAGAGGAGATGGAAAAGCTTTCGTTGTTAGATATAAATTCCCCTGAATTTGGTATTACTCGCAATTATTTAGCCTGTTTAGTCAGCTTGCCTTGGGGTATACAGAGTAAAGATAATTTAGATATTGAAGAGGCAAGGAAAATTTTAGATGAAGATCATTATGGTTTAGAAGATGTTAAGGATCGCCTCATTGAATTTTTAGCTGTAGGAAAGTTATTGGAACGAGTGGAAGGCTCTATTTTATGTTTTGTTGGGCCTCCTGGTGTAGGGAAAACATCTCTAGGAAAGAGCATTGCTCGTGCTTTAAACAGGAAGTTTTTTCGTTTTTCAGTAGGTGGAATGCATGATGAAGCTGAAATCAAAGGCCATCGAAGAACGTATATTGGGTCTATGCCTGGGAAATTGATACAAGCATTGCGAACTGTAGAAACAGACAACCCTGTGATTATGCTAGATGAAATTGATAAAATTGGAAAAGATTATCGTGGTGACCCTTCTTCTGCTTTGCTGGAAGCATTGGATCCTGAACAAAATAATGCTTTTCTTGACCATTATTTAGATGTTCCCTATGACCTTTCTAAAATTTTGTTTATCCTTACAGCAAATATCTTGGACACCATCCCCAGTCCACTTAAAGATAGAATGGAAATTATTCATTTATCAGGCTATATTAAACAAGAAAAGATTGCCATTGCACAACGACATTTGATTCCTAAACAAGAAAAACGACATGGACTCGATAATACAAAGATTATATTCACAACAAAAGCGATTGATACGATTATTGATTTATATGCACGCGAATCAGGTGTTCGTGGATTAGAAAAGCAATTGATGAAAATCATGAGAAAAACAGCAGTAATGTTGTTAAAAGAAAAGAAAAAAAGCGTACGAGTTTTAACAAATAATATTGAAAAATTCCTAGGACCTCCTATTTTTAAAGAATCTCCTTTAGATAAAGCCGAGACACCTGGAATTACAACAGGACTTGCTTGGACAGCTCTTGGTGGAAGTGTTTTAAACATTGAATCTGTTGCCAAAATTGCCAAACCTTTTTTATTTAAACAAACGGGGCAATTAGGGGACGTAATGGTGGAATCTTCCAATATTGCATATAGTTATGTAATGGCCAATGCCAAACTATTTAATATTGCTGAAAATTATTTTCAACAAAGACAAGTCCATTTGCATGTTCCTGCAGGTGCAACGCCTAAAGATGGACCATCAGCTGGAATTACTATGGCAACGAGTTTAGTTTCTTTGGCAAAAAATATTCGACTCAATAAAAATATTGCTATGACAGGCGAACTTACTCTAACAGGGAGAGTTTTACCAGTCGGTGGTATTCGAGAAAAACTCATTGCAGCAAAACGAGCAAAGATTACAACAGTAATTTTGCCTTCAGAAAATCAACGAGATATTAAAGAAATACCAAAGCATATTACAGATGGACTCAACATTCATTTTGTGAAAACATATCCTGAAGTGTATAATTTATGTTTTGCAGAAACAAATTATAAAGAAGACACACCAGAATAATTTGTATTTTTTTTCAAAGACATTATAAAATTATTTGTATTTTTTTTCAAAGAAACAAGTTTTATTTATAAAATTAATCAGGAGAACTTATATGAAACGGATGATCATACTAGCCCTAATTAGTGTTCTAATGATGGGCTGCACAAATTATTTAGTATATCGTGGCGATTTTGACGCCAATAAGGCAAGATATTATACAGTACGACTTGAAACAGAAGATAATATCCAAAAACAAAGTATTGAAAAAATTGAAGATAAAATCGAAAATTTATTGCAATTGTGCTATGTTCTGTATCATCGTATGCCCATACAAAGAGATAAAGATCATTTACAAAAAATTAATTTAAAGCTTGTTCGATTAAATAATGCGATTGACACATTGGAAGATATGAGAGAATCATTCCACAAAGCATTTAAACTTATTTTTTCTAGAGAAGATGTGATTGTAGGCCCACTTCAATTGCAAAGTGCATTAGAAGTGCAATATCTTGCAGGATATTTTGATTATCTCCATGAATTGCGTGCTCGCATTATCTATATTGATGAATTTCGTAAAAAATGTATGTTAGAAGTAGGATTGCCAGAAGAAAGATTAGAAGGAGTTGATAAAGAATTGCTTCGTGTAGAAAAACTTCTCCACAATGTTATTTTAACAGACATTCCAGAATACCTTAAAAATGTAGGAATTGCTATTACTCGAGACCCAGATTTCCAATTTACTTTTACACATCCTGGGGAACCACAAGAAAATACAACAGATGCTGCACAAAAAGCATTGCTTGCCTCTGGAAATGAATCTTTATTACAAAATGTAAGCAATTATTATTTTTATTTTAGTAAAGAACAAGAAGAATTCAATAAATCTTTTAAATTACTAAAAGATAGTATTGATCGATTTACAAAAACATTAGACGATTACCAAGCAGAACTTTCTAAACACAAAAAAGAAAAAGTCAAAGCAGAACATCAAATTGCTAATCAATCAAAAAATATTACAGCAATTATGGATGCTATGGCCATCAATATTAAAGAAATCTATGAAGAAGCTATGACAGACATTCACAATTTAGTGGGTGCTGATATCGAATATGTTGATAAAAATTTATGGCCTAAATTAGGTGCTGAAGAAGATAAGGTGGCAAAAGTCAAAAACTTTGAATATTACAAACAATCTGTTTTAGAACTTAATGATTTTTTAGAAAAAGTCGTTCGCATGTCGCAAGACAGTAAATCTAAGGAAATTTTAACTCATGTTATTCTAATGGGTAAACATTTCACAGAACAAACAGGAATTTGGAGTCCAGGATATAGATTTTTATCAGCAGATTGGCAACAAAAATTGTCCATCACTAGCATTGAAAGTTCTTTAAATAATTATTTTACAGAACTTGAAAATCAAGCTGTTCAAAGCATTCGTCCTCTTTGGCGAACATATTCTGAAACTTTAAGAAAAAGTGGTACACAAGCAAGCCACAAATTAGATAATGCAGGATATTTAATCGTAGCTGAATAAGTTTCTATCAGAAAAATCTCACATATCCATATGTATGAATATGTGAGATTTTTCTACTTTATAAAAATTAAGGAATTGAATGGATTATAAATATTTATTAATCATAGATCTAGAATCAACATGTGATGACAATAATTTAATCACAAAACAGCAACGAGAAATTATTGAAATTGCTGGAATTATCGTTACATGGGACTTTACCATTGTGTCTCAATTCCAAACATTTGTCCAACCTATACAACACCCTATCTTAACTTCTTTTTGTCAAAATCTCACGCACATCACACAAGAAAATGTAGACAATGCACCTTTGTTATTGCATGCTTTGCAACAGTTCAATGCATGGTTAGAACCATTTCATCCTTTTTTATTCTGTAGTTGGGGTAATTACGATAAAAATCAATTAAAAAAAGATTATGAAACATTGGAAATTTCTTATCCTCTAGGCATAGAACATGTTAATTTAAAAACAAAATTTAGCCAAACACAAAATTTAAAACAGAGATATGGAATGGAAAAAGCTCTTCGCCTTTGTCAAATTCCTTTACAAGGCGTGCAACATCGTGCAATAGATGATGTTAAAAATATTCTTCTATTGCTCCCTTTTATTTTTGGAAAAGAAAAAATAAAAGTTTCTGAAAGTATCTTGTATACTAAGAAGAGAAAAGACAAGTCGAAAAAAACGGAGACTCTACATGTTCACTGAGAATTTTGAAATTATATTATTGTTTTTTGCAGTTATTTCTTTTTGTTTGTGGATGTATGAACGTTTTTATTGGGTGAAGAAAGTTTCACTCATTATGTTAATTTTATTTGTATGTGGAATTTTAGGAAATGTCGGTATTATTCCTACTAGACACGTTGTATATGACACTTTGAACAATTATTGTGTTCCATTGGCAGTAGTATTTATTTTATTGGGCGTTCGGATTTCAGATTTGAAAAAAACAGGATGGCCAATGTTGTGTACATTTATGTTGGCGTCTATTGCTTCTTTTATTGGTTGCCTTTTAGGCGGCATTTTTTTATACAATTGGTTTGAAAGTATATTACAAGCCGATGCATGGAAAGTAGTAGGTCCTTATATTGGAACGTACATTGGTGGTAGTATTAATTTTTTCGCTCTATGGCAAGGTTTAGAAATTCACGACCAAAATTTATTTGTAGCTGCCAATGCAGTAGACAATATTACTTTTTTCCCTATTTTTTTGTTTTGGGTTTTAGCCACAGAGTGGCTGAGTAAGTATATGTATTGTTCAGAAGAAGAAAACTATGATCAACAAGAGCAAGGAACAGAGGAAAAGTTTATTTTGCCACACATTATAAATTTATTTTTACTAGCTTTTTGTATTATATATTGTAGTAATTTCATAAAAACAACGTGCAATCGCATATTTCCTGATACATGGATAACGAAAATTCCTAGCATTTTATATACTACGACGTTTGCAATTATCTTAGCACAATTTTCTTTTATCCAAAAATGGCAAGGAACGAAAAATTTAAGTAACCTTGCATTTTATTTGTTTTTCTGTTCTGTAGGGGCTATGATAGATATTAAACAAGCAATTTCTTTAGCACCGATTTTATTTGTTTTTGTTTTGATCGTGATTGTAGTTCAAATTTTGATTGTTTTAATTTTTGGAAAATTATTTCGAATAGATTTACGAATGATTGCTACTTGTTCTATTGCTGCCAAGCTTGGTCCTTCTTCTGTGATGGCCTTTACAAATACAAAACAATGGCATTCATTGGTGCTACCTGGAATGGCTGCTGCATTACTTGGTTATGCCATAGGAAATTATTTTGGGTTTGCCGGTGCCTATCTTTTAAAATTTGTCATGCAATAATCTATTCTGATAATTTGTATGCGATCTTTTAAAATTTGTCATGCAATAATCTATTCTGATAATTTGTATGCGATCATCTATTTTTATCAGGAGTTATTTTCTCATGAAATGTTCCAAATGGAAAGTTCTTACTATTATTTTACCTATTGTATTGCCTCTCCTATTGTGGTGCATCCCTAGTGAATGGATACCTATTAAAAATTTAACTTTAGTGGAACACAGAGTTCTTGTTATTTTAGTTATGGCAGCATTTCTTTGGGTATTAGAACCTATTCCTATTTTTGCAACGTCTATTGTTTTAATTATGATGGAATTGTTGTTTGTATCTAATAAAGGACTTATTTGGTTCGTAGATAAAAATATTCCAAATTTAGGAAAGACAATTGAGTATAATTCTATTTTTGCTAATTTTGGTTCACCCATTATTTTATTGTTTATCAGTGGTTTTTTCCTAGCAATTGGTTCTTCTAAGTATAAATTAGACTTAAATTTGTCGCGAGTATTTACTCGCCCTTTTGGGAAACGACCTTCTTTAGTGATTTTAGGATTAATGCTTACTACAGCATTTTTTTCTTGCTTTATGAGCAATACAGCAACAACTGCGATGATGCTCGTGATTGTTGCCCCTATTTTAAATTTATTTCCTAAAGGTGATAAGGGACAAGTTGCACTTTGTCTTTCGATCCCATTTGCAGCCAATATTGGTGGTCTAGGAACTCCTATTGGAACGCCTCCCAATGCTGTTGCCATGAATTATTTGCCCAATATGCAGTTTGGTACTTGGATGTTGTTTGGAATGCCGTATGTTTTTATATGTATTGTTTTATGTTGGTTGATTTTAATTTGGTTATATCCCATTACATTAAAAGAAATTGAACTAAAAATAGAAGGCACTTTTGATAAATCTTGGCGAGCTCTTGTGTTTTATGGTGTTTTTCTTTTAACTGTTGTATTGTGGCTCACTGGTTTTTGGCATGGAATGAATTGTTATGTAGTTGCTATGATTCCTATGGGAATTTTCGTTGCATTGAAAATAATCACAGCCGATGAAATAAAAACAATGAGTTGGGATGTTCTTTGGCTGATCACAGGCGGTTTAGCATTGGGTCATGCTTTAGAAAAAAGTGGCCTAGCTCAAAATATTATTGAAAGTATTCCCTTTGAAAGTATGTCGCCGCTACTCATTATTTTAATTGCCACTGCCATTACATTTTTATTTTCTAATTTTATGTCACACTCTGCAGCAGGAAATTTATTGCTTCCCATTGTTGCTGTTTTAGGAACAACAGAGTCTTTGATTCCTTGGGGCGGAAAAACAATTTTAATACTCATTGTAACTTTTGTTTGTTCTCTTTCTATGGTTTTACCTATTAGTACACCACCCAATGCTATGGCACATGCTACAGGACGCATCAATACAAAAGAAATGATCAAAGCTGGTCTTCTTGTTGGTTTTATGGGTATTATTTTAATATATTTTTATTCTTATCTTTTAATTCCTTTTATCGGACAATAAAAGAACAAATGTGGCGTATTCTTTTTATAACATTAAATATATGATACAAAAAAAGAATTCTTTTATGAAACGAGGAAATAATGTTTGAATATTTACGAGGAATCGTTCACATTTTACAAGGAGATGCTATTGTCATAGATATACAAGGAATGGGTTATAAAATCCATGTTCCCAATAGCACAAAAGATATATTAAAAGAGGGCGATGAAACAGAAATTTATGTATATCTTTCTGTACGAGAAGATGCCATGAAATTATATGGATTTGCCAATAGAGCAGATAGAGATATGTTTGAAAAACTTTTAACTGTGAGTGGCATTGGTCCTGCTTTATCATTAAATATTTTATCACATGCCTCGACTACAGAATTATACCAAGCTATTTATGAAGAAAATATCAGTTTTTTTAGACGCATTAAAGGAATCGGACCTAAAACTGCATCTCGTTTAGTATTGGAATTAAAAGGAAATTTACCAAAATTAGAAACACAGATGCCAAAAAATTCTTTTAGAAATGATGCTATCAATGCTTTAATGGGATTAGGCTATTCTGAATTAGATGCGAGCGAAGCTGTACAAAAGGCATTTCAAAATAAAGGCAATTTTAAAAATTTAGAAGAACTTGTCATAGAATCTTTAGCACAACTGCGTTAATACAGTATCTTGGAACGCAATTTCGTTCACTATACAATCGTTAGTGCAATTGCACTAACATATATTTTAGAACAAGTGCGTTCCTATAAAATATTTATCGAAATTTTGTTATATAAAATAGAATAATTATAATAAATATAGCATAATATACAAAGGGAGTTGTATGAAAAAAATTTTATTTATTTTCATTTTTTTTTGTCTTAGCCTCTATAGTTATAGTCAAGACATTATTCCAACAAAAGTAGAATGGGAAGTAACGTCCACAGAAGTGCAAGTTTCTATCCATTTAAATATTCCTCCTAAAGTGCATGTATATGCATCAGAAGAACAATTTTTTGGAATCGAAGAAATAGAAGTACTTGGTTTAGGAGAAACAATCCAAATATTTCCAGCTACTACACAATTTGAAGATATAGATGGAAGTATGGTAGAAACATATGAAAATCAAGTTGTTTTCATATTAAAAAAAGCATTTCAAGGCAAAATTGGAACAGAATGGAAATGGAATGGTGTTTTTTCCTTTCAAGGTTGTGATAATGTATCTTGTTATGCTCCTAAAGATTTAGAATTTTCTCATCAAGGCATTATTCCTAATCCAGAAGAAAATATTGTCACAACAGAAATCCAAAAAAATAAAATACAAGAACATGAATCTTCTTCGTTAGAAATGTTGTTGCAAAAGTTTTCTATCCAAAATACAGGTTTTGGATATATGTCTTCTGATGATTTTTTAAATTTTTTAGAAAATAAAAAAGAAACAGACTCTTTTTCTGGGAAAAGTATATGGTTAATTCTCCTTCTCATTCTTTTAGGAGGTCTTGCCTTAAATTTAACTCCTTGCGTTTTGCCAATGATTCCTGTTAATTTAGCAATTATGGGAGCTGGAGTAAAAGCAAGTTCAGCGAAAAGAGGTTACTTTTTAGGTTTTGTTTATGGTCTAGGACTTTCTTTAGCATATGGTGCTTTAGGATTGATCGTAGTTTTTACAGGTTCTCAATTTGGTTCTTTACAATCGTCACCAATTTTCAACTTTGTAATTGCAGTTTTTTTTGTTATTTTAAGTCTCAGCATGTTTGATATAATCTATATTGATTTCAGTAAATTTCGTAGTGGAAATTCTTATAAAAAATTTGGACAAATTACAACTGCCTTTATGATGGGCATTGTTACTGCTTTACTGGCTGGTGCTTGTGTAGCTCCTGTTGTTTTATCTGTTTTGATTTATGCAAGTCAATTATATGCTACTGGTTCGCACTTAGCACTTTTTTTACCTTTTCTCTTAGGAATTGGCATGGCACTTCCTTGGCCTTTTTTAGGTGCAAGTATTCAATTATTTCCTAAACCTGGTGCTTGGATGAATAAAATTAAATATGGGTTTGGTATTTTGATTTTTTTATTAGCTTGTTATTATGGATATCTAGGCTACACTCTAATACCATCGAAAACAACGTTGCCATCCTCTACACACCAAAATATAGAAATGGCATTGCAAGAATCTTTAACACAAAAAAAGCCAATTTTTATTGATTTTTGGGCAACTTGGTGCAAGAATTGTTTAGCAATGGATACAACAACGTTTCAAAATCCAAAAGTACAAAAACAATTAGAACAATATATTTTTCTCAAATACCAAGCAGAAAATTTTCAAGATAAAGAAACAAAAAAAGTAGTGGAAACTTTTCAAAAATTTTTACAACTTCCTACATTTGGTCTTCCTACTTATGTCATTTTAGAACCTATAGCAGAATAGTTAAAAAATAATTCATAAAATATAAAAAAATATTGCAAAAATTTTATTATTTTATAACTTGTATTAAAATAGTGAAAAATAAAAAACTTTATTGTAGAATATAAAAAACTTTTCAAAAATCTTACCAACTTCCTATATTTTGTCTTCCTATTTATGTTATTTTATAGCCTATATTAGCATCGTTAAAAATATACCGTAGAATATAGAAAAAACAGAAAAAATATTTTACAAATGAGGCAAAAGATATGAATAAATTTAAATTTATTATATTATTCTTTTTATGTTGTTGTGTTATTTTTCCCCAAAATGAGGAAAAACGAATTTATATTCCTTATGATAAATTAGATTCTTTGGAAATCAGCAAAGATACGACCATCTATTTGCCCTATGCCACCTATGAAAAAATGTGCCAAGCATTAAACCAACAACGAAATTTAGAGGATCAAAATAATGTAGTGGTCACGCAAGCTACATACCAAGTGGAATGGAAAGAATCCTTGATCCATTGGAAAGCGTTTTTAGAAATTCATGTTTTAAAAGAAGGAAACCACATTGTTTTTCTTCCTTTTTCAAACATTACCATAGAACAAGCACTTTTCAATAATAAATCTGCGTTGTTGTTATTTCAAAATAATGTATATCAACTTCATGTAAATGTCCAAGAACCTGGGAAACATATATTGGAACTTTCGTTTGTAACTCCGTTAGAAAAGGAACAAACAAACATTCAAACAACTGTTTTACAAATTCCTCCCACTCCCATTGCCAAATTAACATTGCAATACAAAGCACCAGAAAATGTAGACACAGAATTGTTTCAAAAAACAAAGTTTGTCATTCAACCTAGTTTAAAAACAACTACAAAACAAGAAGAACGAAACATTGAAATAGAAACTTTATTAGGGAATACAGATTCTTTAAAAATTCAATGCATCACAGAACAAAAATACGCGACTCCTATACGAAATATTTTACATGTAGAAAATATTTCTCATTTAGAATTTGCTGAAAATTATTTAAAATTGCAAGCTCAATTATATTATGATGCGATTCAAGGACAAACAGAAGAATTGCAATTACAAATTCCCCATGATTTTCGCATTCTATCTATACAAAGCAACAAAGGCCCTGATATTAAAGAATGGACGATCCATGATCAAAACCTCGTAGTCCATTTAGCAGAACCTTTAAAAAATAGTGATCCCAATAGTGCAGATTTATTGCTTCACATTCAAATGGAGCAAATGAAAAATTCCATTCCAGATACTTATACTTTGCCTGTATTGCAATTTCAAGATATAGAACGTGAAAAAGGATACTATATTATTCAAGTTCATGATTTATATGATTTGCAAATGACAAAAAATACAAATATTTTACAAATTGATATACAAGATTTGCCCAACACAATTTCTAAAGAAAATATTCAATATGCCTATAAATATTTGAGTCCTGATTTTACGCTAACAGGAGAAGTTACAAAAAAGCAAGCAGAATACGAAGTATTGTCTAATATTTATATGTACATCGATGAAACTCAGGAAAAAATCGATTCCTATTTTACATATAATATAAAAAAATCTCGTATTTTTGAAACAGATATTTTCATTCCTCAAGGCTTTACGATTATGGATGCAAAAGCCTTTGATATGAATGCTGATACATTATATGACAGTAACACAAACCAAACATATTATGAAGAACAAATTAAAGAATACCAAGAAAAATTTATCAATGACCAACGTTGTTTGCATATTATTTTTAAAAAAGGCATTCGCACAAATCGTTTAGTTATTTTTCTTGTATTGCAAAAAAAACATGAGCCTATCCAAAATTCTATGACTTTAGATTTACCTAATTTACAAGTATACAATGCACAACGAGAACAAGGAAATATTGGAATTGGTGTAAAACAAAGTTTGACGATTCACAGCATAGAAAATACACAGAAAAATATTTTTCCATTGGACATCAAAGACTTATATAAAAAAGGAGAACGCCCTAATTATTCTGTATTAAATTTAGGATTTGATTATTACGGACATCCCATTGCTAGCCAATTTCAAATCAATAAACGAGAGCCTTATGTTACTGCTCAAGTGTACAACACAATGGAGATGGAAGAAACAACAGTAAAAATTGACCATACTATTAATTATACGATCCAATATACAGGAGTAAATCAATTTGTTTTTTCTTTGCCCAATTCCATTGCAAAAAAAATCACTACGAATAATATTTCAGACAATAAAAATCGAATCAAAGAAATACAACAAACAAAAGACGATGCCAACACAACATATACTGTGTTTACACAAAGTGAAATGCTAGAACCTTATACGCTACAAGTGAAATATGAAACAAAATTAGAAAATTTAGACAAGCCGCAGATCTATACTATGTATCCTCTTGTAACGAAAAATACAAAACAAGAAATCGGATTTTATACTTGGAAAAAAGCTAATGATATGAACATTTATTTTACAGATGTTCAAAATGCAGAAACGATTGATGTGAATGACGCTATATACCAAGCCCAAGATAAAACAAATATTTTAGCTTTGTTTAAATATACAGTTCCTAATAGTAAAGTTTCAGCTTATATTCAAAAAGTAACTTTTGAACCTGTTTTAAATACAGTGATTCAACGATTGCATATAACAACAACAGTCAACAAAGACTATACAAGCAAAAATGAAGCTGTGATTCTCATCCACAATAATCGAAAACAAATGCTTGATTTTAAAATTCCTGCCAATAGTCGCCTCACTTCTGTTTCTAAAGTCAAAGAATTACCTAATCCCAACAGCACATATCGACCTGATTTTGAAGCTTTAAATTATTTAGAACCAATGAATTGGTCCACTGTTGACAAAAAAGAAACATTTAAAGTCAATATTGCTTCCAATACACAACAAAATAAGCCTTTTATTTTAGTCATTAAATACGAGACAAATTTGAAAAAAGGTAACATGGATATTTATGGTGATTTCATTATTCCTAGCGTAGATTTTTTAGATGTTCCTGTGACGTATTTTACTTGGGAATTAGGATTGCCATCAGAATACCAATATATTAAATTTGATACTACGCATACAAAAAATTTTCATTCTGATTCTAGACAATGGCGTAATTTAGCAGCACTTTTAAATATTTCTTCTTGTACAGCATATATTAACGTCAATTCTCATGATACAGGAGTGATTCCTATTTATCCTGTGCAAGGACAAAAGTTTTGCTTTTATAAACTCAATGGAAATGGAATGATCCACATTTATTATATCCATTGTACCATCATGAATACTTTGCACATTATTGTGGCACTTATAACATTTTTTCTTATTTATGCACTTCCTAAAACAAAGAAAATCCGCCGCCTTACCATGATTCTATTTTTATTGTTTCTTAGCTTAATTTTAAGTACTTTGAATTTAGGAAATTATCAAACATTATATATTACTATGTTTGTTACCGTCATCATCACTACTGCTATTCTAGCACCTTTGCATGTAATCATAAAAATTGGCCAAAAACTTTTTTACAACAAGGAATAAGGTGAACAATATGAAAACATATATTTTTTTAGTTGCCCTTATCTTGTTATTTCTTCCTTTGCAAGCAGAAAACAATGTAGAAGTAAACAATGTAGAAGTACGCCATTATGTGCCTGTTCAAGAATGGCATAAAGTTTTAGAACAACATCCCCAAGGTGTGCAATGCACTCCAGAGCAATATAATGAATGGAAACAATCTCTCACTCCTAAAAAAGAGGGAGAAATTTTACTGGAACAAACAGTATACCAAGCTCATTTTCAAGAAAAAACATTGCACATAGAAATGGAAGCAACGCTACATTCAACTATAGAAGACATTCATATGTATTCGTTTCATTTAGGAAATTTTTATCCTGAAAAAGCCTTGTTAAATGATGAACTTGCTTTATTACAACATACAGATGAAAAAACATATTGCTTGCATCTACCAAAACAAGGAAAATATATTTTAAAAATCTATGCAACTTGTGCTTTACAAACAAAGAATCAAAATTTAATAACAACATTGCAATTTCCTAGTTTTAGCAATCAAATTTTCCATTTGCAATTGCCTGTGTCTTATGAATGTACTAGCAGTCTTCCTATGGAACAACAAATAGAAGATGAAAATCAAGTTTGTTACACTATGTATGTAGGAAGTCATAGGACAATGGATTTGTCTATTTTTCCTAAACAACAAGATGAAAAAAAAGCCATTAGCTCCGCAAATATTTTTGCTGCACATTTATTTCAACAAAATATATTGCAATCAAAATATGTTGTAAAAATTCATTGCATGCACCAAGCACAACAACAATTTATATTTTCTTTACCTTCCAATACTGAAATTCTGCATGTTTCTGAAGAGCATTGGGCTTTGGAAAAACAGGATACGCACAATACGATTGTTCTTTTATTGGAAAAACCATTATTAGGCCACTATACTTTTACTATCCAAACAGAACAAGAACTTACAACATCTCTTACTTCCATTCCTTGTTTAGAAATCTTAGAGCCAGATATGTATGTAGATACATGCCTTTCTATTGAAAAAACACAAGAACTTCTTTTGCAAATTGAAAAAATAGATCAATTGCGACAAATTCCTATTACAAATATGCCTAAACAATATAAAGACAGCAAAATTTTTAAACAAGAAGCTTTTGTTGCATTTCAGAGTTTACATCCTAAATATGAATTGCAAATTCAACAAAAACAAGCTGAACCTAAAGTACAATCCAATGTATTGTCCACGCTATATTGTTCTGAACATGAACTAGAATATAATTGTCAAGTTCATTACCAAGTGCAAGAAGGATATGTTAAACAATTAAATCTACAACTTCCATTAACATGGACATTGACACAATATAATATATATCAAAATAATCAACTCATTTCCAATGCAACAGTTCATGTACAAAATAATATCATGCAAATACAACTTCCTAATAAAATCCAAAAAAAAGACACAGCTACAGTTTGCTTAACACTACGTTCTATTCCTAAAGATTGGCAAAAATATTGGGAAACAGCGGACGTTTCTTTACCCGTGATTCAACCTTTATATACAAATCTACAACCTTCTTTTACAGGTATCCTTTTAGATCCTAGTTTTTCAGCAACATTATCCAATATACAAAATGCAGAAACCATTGATGTGCATCTATTGCATAACTTAAATATTAAAAGTCAAAATTTACAACATGGTTTAAAACTTTTAAATGAAAAAGCTACAGCCATGATTCAATTGCAAAGAAAAAATTCTCAAATTGCAGTCTCACCCATTCAATATATTAATGTACACCAAGATAAAATCCACGTAGCAGCCATTTTAATTTATGACATTCAAAATGCACCACAAAATCAATTAGAATTTACACTACCAAATGATTTTGCATACCATGTAAATATTTCTGATGAACAAAATAATATACAACAAATACAAACAAATACAAAAGACGACTTGAAAACAACTACAGTGTATTTGCATAAAAAAATTCTAGGAAAGTATATTTTATATATTGATTATCAAGTTCCTTTTTTGAAAAACCGCTTTATATATCCTTGTCTTCAATTTTTAAATATAAACCAAATTAAAGGATATATTGGAATTACAGGAACTACCAATTCAGAAATCACTACCATTGCAAGTCATAATATACGAAAATTAGCACAACATCAAATGCCCATTGTGTTCCATCCTAATTTTCCCATGCAGAATCATTTTATACAAACGTTTCAATATTCTAATATAAAAGTAGATTTAACATTAAATATTAAGATGCATAAAAAAATAACTATGGCACAAACCGTGATACATAAAGCAGATATCACTACAGTATTCTTGCATCCTAATAAAGAACGAGTCGTTTGCCAATATCAATTGACGCATACACAACAACCGTATTTTATCTTCCAATTGCCTAAAAATGCAAATTTATGGAGCATTACAATCAACGAAAAAGGGCAAAAACCAATCCAATATAAATCTGCTATATCTATTCCCTTGCCATTACAAAATACGCCAGTACAAATTCAAATTATTTATGAACGCACTATACCACCTTTAGCCATATGTGGTCAAAGAAGATTAGAATCTCCTCTTTTATCTAAAAAGATTCCTATTCTTTCAAAAAATTGGACAGTGTATACCCCAGAACAATATTCTTTAGATGTAGAAACAGAATCTTTAAAAGAAATGTTTCTTGAAGAATTGTCATCTATTGATTTTATGTATCTCTTTTTTGGAAAATATTCTATGAGAGCACCAACGGTCGTAGAAAAAATGGTAGCCGAGGATATACAAGACTTTTCAAGAATACGCCCTACTCGCCCTACTCCTCCTATGCCGAGTCCAGCTCCTAGTCGTAGCCGTGGACGCTACCCTCAAAAACCTATGGCCCAAGCAAAACGTCAAAAAGATAGATTTGATCAAATGATGTCGCAACCAAAAATAGAAGAGTATGATGACGAAGACAATAGTGTAGACGAAATGATGGACGATGAAGACGATAGTGTAGATGAGATAGAGTATGAATCTATGCCGCAAGAAGCAGAAGAAATGTACGAAGAAGAAGCAAAAGAAATGCCAAAACAAAAATCTATCTGGGAAAGACCTAAAGGATTGGAGCAACAATTAGGCTATGCTAAAAGATCGAAGTCTTATTCAAAAAAACAAGAAGGTGTGTTTACTGAAACAGGAAAAATGAAAAAATATCCTGCTCCTAAAAAATGGAAACCTCAAGATACTACAGTCACAAGCACTGTCAAAGCAGCAGGACTTCTTTCTTTAAATATTTCATTGTCTGATAAAGGAACAAAAAAAATATATCGAGAAATTCCACCACAAAGATCTACACATACGATTACATATATTCACACAACATTGCACCAAGTTATCTGTGCTGCAATTTTATCCTTGTCTACTTTACTCAGTTTATGCGTAATGTGCCAAAAACGATTTCCTAGATTGCCATGGATTCTCTTTTTTCTATCTATTGCGTTCTTGTTTCCTTATAATCCACAATATATAGCATATTTAAATTCTTGGGCTTATGGAATTTTTCTAGCAATAGGATTTCGTTTTATTTTTGTTGTATGGAAAAAACTTTTTACATTAAAAAACAACGCTGTTATTTGCTTATTCTTGATATTATTTTCTTCGTCTGCTTTTGCACAAGAACGAAAAATGCAAACAATGTCGACTGTTCCTACGTCGATTGTTCCTACAACAATTTCTACATACGTTCCCTATTATCCAAATTCTCCAGAAATAACAGATAAAACAATTTATATTCCTTGGGAACAATTCACAAAATATAATCTTACACGAACTCCTATAGAAAAATCTATTTCTTTTCAAACACAATATAAAGTAGACATCACAGAAACGCAAATCCTTTGTCAATCTATATTTCATATACAAACAAATAAAGACAATGACAGTGTTTTTGTTGGTTTGCAAAATTCTGCGATCCAATCTGCGTATATTTCCACAGAAAAAGACAAAAATCCACTTTCCTTACAACCTAGAAAAGATGGATACTATGCTTTGATTCCCTACAAAGGAAACTATACACTAGATATCACATATACACCGCAAGGAAATTTACAACCTAATCAAGGAAATTGCCAAATTCATTGTTGCACTCCTTGCTTATTGACGGTTTCTGCACCTTCCTATACACAAATTCACTATGACAATTTGCAAGATTACTACTATTTTCAAACAACAAACACACAAAATACATTAATTTGTCATCCTACTCAAAATATAGTAGAATTTTATTGGAGACCAAAACAGCACCCACAAGATGTGGGAAACAACATCCAAGCTAATACAAGACATATGCTTACATTGCAAGACAATACACTTACATTGCAAAGCAACATCCAGTACAATATTGCTTCGGGTTCTGTTTCTCAATTATCGTTAGAAATTCCTAAAGAATATGGTATCTTTGAATTAACAGGTACTTATGTAGAAAAATGGACACAGACTCCACAAAAAGACAATCATCAAATCACTGTGTTGCTTTCCAATAACCTACAAAAAAGGATACAAATACAACTCCTTGCTAAAAAACATATTGTAAACATTCCTAGTGTAGAAACATTTCCTAATATCCTTTTACACAACATCCAAAGAGAAAATGGACAAGCTATTTTAAAAACACATAACCATTACCAAATTCTACCAAAAGAATATAGTAACATTAGTAAAACAAATAGTAACCAAGAACAAGAATATTTTGTAGAAACATATAATTTTTATAAAAAATACGACTTACCATTTCAAATAAATTACCAACAAAACAATAGCATTTCTAAATCTAACCTACATTTGCAAATAAAAGAAGAAAAACTCTATGCCATTTACAATGCAAATATTGAAAACAAAGGAGCACCACTATATTCTATATCCTATTCTTTGCCGGCAGGTTATCAAGTTCTCAATATCCAAGGCAATAATATTAAAACAACACAGATACAAAATAATCTACTCTACATTACCTTTCACACACCTTTACAAAAAAATAGCAAACTCAATATTACATTAGAAATGGAACAAGAATGGAATAAACCTATTCCTTTTGAATTACCTAAGATTTTTTCACCAGATATCCAAAAGCAAACAGGTTCTATATTATTAACTACTACACCACAAATTCAAATCATACCTCAAAACATACAGAATTTAATTTCTGACGACACACTACATTATGAAATACAACATAATCTTATTCATCGCTATGCTTATATATTTGAAGATACCAATTACCAAGCAAACATACAAATTCAGCAACAACAACCTATATTACAAGCCACTCAAAATATACATTTATTATTGGAAACAGATTGGATTAGCAAATCCTATACTATCCAATACCAAATCTTACATGCACCCACAAACAAATTTCAAATTACTATGCCTAGTGAACTCAATCCACAGATACAAGGACATAATATTCAACGAACAACACAACAAACAGAAAATAAAAAAACAACGCATACTATATATTTACATACGCCTGTGCAAAATTCCTATACTTTAACAATATATCCCTCTCTTCAAGAAAATAAAGAGTCTCTTATCAACATTGAGTCTTTAGAATTGCATGACACACAAACATTAGGGACAACCATTCAAGTACAAAATCAATCAGATTACGAACTTGTAGTGACAAAACTCAAAAACTTAACAAACATGAACACAAACAATGCCAATATTATTCTTGCTTACAAAACACAAGACAAAGATTGGCAATTACAATTTTCACAAAATCGACAACCTACTTTTCATCCGATAAAAGCAACCATTCCCAATATTTACATTTTTACAATCTTAGATGAAACTAACCGCACGTACACACAAATTACATATCATCTGCAACAAACAGGTTTACAATTTTTAGAATTAGAAAATGTACCAGAAAATATATGGGCAATGTATGTTAATTTCCAAACAGTCACACCTATCCAAAAAATCACATTAGATAATCGAAAAATTCATCTCATTCCTTTGCAAAATACTTCCCAGCAGATTATACAAGTCATTTACACTGAAGTACATAAAACAAAAATTGAACCCAAAATTCCTACGATTAGCAATGTACCAGAAATCAATAATTTGTATTGGACTATTTCTTTACCCAATACAAAAAAATATACGTTTCAATCAAATTTAAATCCTATATCCTATGCAACTAATTTCAACCCTGCTTCCTATTTTGCATCTATTTCTTCCCAGAATATCGAACAATTACAAATAATACCAGAATCACAAAACATAAAAAATATAGAAAATGCTATTTTACAACAAAATAGAATTCAATTACAACAATCTATACCAACACATGAACCAGAACAATATGGAACTCGAAACTATTTAGATGCCGATAAAATTAAAAACACGAAACTACATACTAACATTCTAAAAGAATCCTATTCCCTAGAAACGCACCAACAATTTGTACAAAGACAATATCAAAAACAGCGTACTTCTCCTAAATCACAACCTACAACACAAACAGCATTATTACAACTTTCTGCACCGTCAAGCAATATATCGTATTATTTTACAAAAAAACAAAGTACACCTCAATTGACTATCAACATCCATGATCCTAACAATTGGCTCATTCCTGTAGTACAAATCATTGCATTTTTTCTACTCCTCTGCATTTCCTTATGGAAATATCCCAAAACATGGAAGAAAAAATTTATCCACCTTATTATTCTAGGCATTGTTTTATATATTGTTGTGCAGTACGTTCCCCTGATATATTATATATTATAAAAAATACAATGTATTATAAAAATACAATGTGGAATTGAAATGAAATTCCACATTGTATTTTTATAAAATCTTCTTTTCTTTCCTAAAAAATCTATTATAATAAAAACAAAATTTAATCTACATGTTGTCCATGCAAAAGCATGTAAAGCATAATACACATAGTACAAAGTTACAACAAATACGACAACATATCTAGGAAAGGGGTTTGCTCAGTTCATATGAAAGATTTATATAATCAGCTTTTAGAAGTCAATTCAGAATCGTCTGTCAAAGCTTTTACTATTATAGAAAAAGCAATATACGGCTTATGTGGTGATATATATGAAGGGATTGGATATTACTTTATTATTTTAAAAAATGGATCATTAAAAGTTTTTCCTTTTACTATGCTCAATACAAAATATGAATTTCAAGAATCATTTAATGATACAACAGGAAAATTATATCATTTTTTAAAAGTCAACAGAATCCATTCTATTTGCTTAAAAAAAGAAGTAGATATTAAATCTTTGCTTGATTTTATGCGTTGCGAAGGACCACGCCCCAATCATGTTTTAACAAATGTGTACAGCAAAGATTTTGAACAAGCCGAGAAAATTTTTGAAATTGTTTTATCTATCTTGCTCTATCCATTTGAACAACTCAATCAAATGATGCGTATCATCACAGAATATCGTCAAACAAAAGATGATAGCATCAAAGCCACACTACAAAAAATGAGAGGCGATTGGATCATCCTTCATAATCATCTCAATTCATACATAGAAAGCTTACTTTCACGATATTCTCAAGTTACTTTTGTTATTCGATATCCTTTGAGCAAAAGTAGAAATGATGAAATAGTACCGGAAGGTTTTCATATTTTCTTTGAAAAATCAGAACTTGATTTAGAATATGGAGAACTTCGTAAGTCAGAATTTTTTCACAAACCTCTTTATATTCCACGAGGAGAACGGAGCGATCGTTTAGACAGTCTTGTTTTAAAACAAGGTATAAACGTAGATGACCTATTCTCATTTATATATAAAATTCATGGTAAAAACAAACTTCTATTCACCCTTAAAACTGAATATCAACCTTATTTAGATAAACAACAGATCCCAGAACAATTAGAATCTAAATTTTTACATCACTCTCTTCCTGAAGATGCAACAGTAGAAGTTGTTCAAGCAGGAGAAAAATGGAATATTCGAGATGCTACAAAAGTAACAAAATATATCATTGAACGAATGGAAAATACTCTCTATGTATATCAAAAAATTGATGACATTCCGCATATTAAAATAAATCCCATTAAAATTGGCGTACTAGATATTGAAGATGAATTTGCAGAATTCATTGTGATTCATAAAAAAAATGACCAATTAAAAAATCTTGTATTGCGTTTAAAACACCATAACAATCAACTCCAAGAACTAGTGATTCGACTAAAAGAAAAAAATACACAGATCCTACAAGAAATGGAAGAAGAGAGAAAACGAAAAGGTGGATTTGAAGAAATTCAACAATTGCAAGAACAGATCATTGAATTAAAAAAAGAACAAAGAAAAGAAGTCCATAATCGAAATGAAGCTGTAAAACAACTATCTCAAGGAAATGCCATAGATATTGACCAAAATTTCTTAGAAAAAATGGCAAAAGATTTAGACCTTAGCAGTGCTGATGTTTTAAAATTATTATCTCCAGATATACTCGAAGAAGTGATCCGAAGACAGATCCAAGAAAAAAATAATGATGCAGGTATGGCATCTCTCTTAATCGAATCACAAAGAATGACACCTTTTATTGAAAAAGGATTGCGAGATGGTCATTTTTCTTTTCAAGAAATTCAACATTTTTTCGCTACCACTTTAGATCCTCTTGCTAAAAAAGAAGTGGCACGAGACTTTGCTAAACAACTTTCCACCATTACCCCATTGCCTAGTATTCCAAATTATAGATTGACTTCCTATGCTGATTACTCGCCTTCTCCTGGTGGTGATGTTTGCTTAATCTATCCTTATAAATACGGTCAAATTGTTTTTCTTATGCTAGACTTAGAAGGCACTGGGCTGGAGCAATCTTGTAATGTTTTTTATATTAAAGTGCTGTTTGAACGACTATTAGGTGAATCAGAATCTAAAACTCCCGACCAATTTATTACTCGTCTACAAGAAGAAGTGTCTTTATTGCGAAAATCAAATCCTGATTTTCATTGTTTTGCATGTTGCATTGGTATTTTAAATTATATAGAACATACCTTAGACTATGTTCGCTCTGCTTTGCCGTATCTTTTTATTTACAATCGCAAAACTTTTCAAGGGAAATATTTAGAAGAGTTAGGTACTCCTAGAGTTGGATTGAATTTAGAGACAGATTATTATGCTACTCCTGTAGAACATATTGAATTCAAAGATGGCGACATTGTATTTATACTAACAAATGGTCTACTCGATTGTTTGGACGGGTATGAAAATTTTCAAGCAATCATAGATTATATTCCAGAAAAAAACATCAAAGAATACTTAGAAACAAAAATACAAGAAGCTCAAGGCGGTCAGCCCATAGAAGATGATATTTACTTATTAGCTATGGAGAAACTCTATGATTAAGATCAGAGGAATTTTAAAAACAAAAAATATAAACACACCCGTAGAATATAGAGTCATAGAATCTGATAAAAAAATTCTTCGAGTCACGGATACAGAAACACAAAGCTGGTATGATTTACGCCCCATTTTAGAAGACACAGTCGCGTTTGAAAACATTTCCAAGGAAGTCAAAAACAAAGAACATCTAACGAATAGACATGGATACGGAATTGTTGCATCGCATGGTATTTTTTCATATGAAGATTGTGACTTTCTTGTCACCGACGCTTTTGGTGGCAAAAGTTTAGATACCTTTCTCAATACATTTTCCATTGAAAACAAACCTAAAATTAGTCATAACAACGTTCTTTTATTTATGGAAGAAATCACAGAAACCTTATCAGATTGGAAAAATTTTCATGGTTATGTCAATGGCAATACAATTTTATTAGACCAAACAGTCAGTCATAACATGTTTAAAAGTGGATTAATTTGTTTTCCAGAACGTTTTCCTATGGAAGAAATGGAATCATTTCCTGATTATTTTCAACCTTCTATTTATTTAAAAAAATTAGGCAACCAACAACTCATAGCAGATGATCAATATGCATTGGCAATCGCGATCCTTCAATTTATTTGCTTAGATATAGGATTAACAGAGCCTGTTTTTAGCAACGAAGTAATACTTCAATTTCAACATTATTTAAATGACCTTCCTATTTCTCGCTTCTTTCAAACAAAAATATTATCGTACATCAAAAAACTCATCGACGGTGCTGTTACATTTGAAGAAGTATTAAACTTTGTACAATGCACGAATTGGGAACTAGAGAGTGCAAAACAATTGGGCGAACACCTTCATAAATATCTGCAACAATCGCCCATTATTCTTCCTAAACTCACAAGAACAACATATTATTTGCAATTTCGTTGTCCCTATTGTCAAAGTGTAACCTTTGAACAACGCCAATCTACTGGAATCGGCACTTGTCCTATTTGTTTTCAAAACATCACTTTTGTTCGAAAACCAGAACAAAAAATTTGTCGAACTTGTAAAACAGAATTCCCTGTAGAAAATGAATTATGTCCAGAATGTACACCTTACTCTGATGTTTTTCCTGAAAAAAATCAAGAAACAATGAAAGTGTACGAACCTTTGGAAATATTTGAAGGTTCTGAAGAAATTGTCAATCCTTTGACAATTTTAGAAGGATTTGACAACAGTGGATCAGTGGAAATCAATGATCCTATAGATATGATAGATGAAGATCCTCAATCTATATACAATAAAACTATGGTTCGCCCAAAAATCGATCGAAAACAATATCGAACTTTTGCCTCCTTTGGTGAAGAAGAAAAAACAATACCAGTCACAGCAAAACCTGGAAGTTTTCATATTTCTGCCTTACATCAAAATGGAAAATTAACAGTAGAAATTGTAAAAGCGATTGCAGGACGTTGGAATTTTGAAGTTGCTAATGAAGAAAAAGGAGAAAGTTTAGTAGAAGGCGAATACGTCTGTACAGAAACAAAAAATATAAAATATGTTATTCCACTAAATGACGATGAACTTGGAACGTATATTTTCCTACGTGTTTACTTAGAATCAAAATTAATGGGCACAAAAAAAATAATTGCAGATAACCAAAATAAAACTCTCTTAGGAAAAATTTGGAAAAAATAAACAATATACTTCCCTAAGTGTTCTTTGAAAATATCATCCATATCTCTTTTCCAGGAATATTGCACAAATTTGCAAATTTTCAAAAGCTACCTAGGGTTACTAACTGCTTTAAATAATCTATAAAATTCTATAAAATAATATAAATATTTTATAGAATTATGTGGAAATATCAAAGCTGATTTAACACTAAAAGATAGAGTGTATATTTGTAATGAATGTGGTTTAAAAATAGACAGAGCTTACAATGCAAGTTTGAATTTACTAACAGAATTAAAAAAACAAATAGGCAAAGTTCTTGCCGAATTTACGTCTGCGGACTTGACGGCAATGCAATCAGATTTAGTAATAAATCAGATTGTAACCAGCAAGGTTGAAACAGAAATACAACAGAAATCTTATTTATAGATTTTTATAGCTATTTATAGGATTTTATAGGTTTGTAGGAACGGATTTACAAAGAAACTCTTCATGAAAGTAATGAGAAAATGGCAACAATACTTAAAGCAATTCGTAGTGGGAAAAAAATCATTGTTGACTATAAAATAGAACGTGCAGAAATAGAAGAAAAACTCTACTTATGCATTATGAACAACCAAGGTTCTGTCACAAGTCGTCCACTAAAAATGAAACCTGGAAAAGATCGTCTTTCCTTTAATTTTGGCGATGATAGTAATAAATATCGAAAAGTGTACATTGGGGATAGCGATAAAAAAATCATAGGAAGCAGTGTAACCATACCAGAAACTATGGACAGAGAACAATTAAAAAAATTATTTTTAGAATGTATCCTTCCGCCTATCCTTTTCATTCTTTTTATTATCATAGTTATAAAATTTACGATTATTAAAAATACAGAACTCGCATCCTTTAAAATTCACAAAGCTTTACAACAAGGACTTAATAAAATTCAAGTGCAAGGTGAAATCAAATTATACCAAGACATCGCACCTTCTATTGCATTTACTATCTATTCTGCCACAAAAATAGAACTTTGGGAAGGAAATAAACTACTACAATCAAAGACATTAGCAAATTTTGCTCCTAGTGCACAACAATTCTATGTAGAATGGGAAAATAAATATTCTCATGAAAAACAATATACAATTCAATGCACTTACAAAGATAAACCATTATTAGATAAACCTATCATCGTTCAACTCGATAAAGCATATCCCATTGCTCATTTGGAAGAATGCAACTTCACATCTGATAAACAAGTTGATATAAAAATCAATACACAATTTATAGGGGATGCTCAGTTATATATTCAAACTATGCCTGAAAATTTTTCAGAATTCACTGTAAAAAAACCTTTACAAAATCAACAGGGCAGACAACATACTAGACTAGGCCCCATGTCTGTTTATTCTCCTTTTTACAAAGTGCAATTATATGCTCAATTTTCAGATAAACAAAGTCTTTTAGACGAACAAAAAATTCCATGTACTTTTTCTAGTGCTACGATTATAACAGCTCAATTTTCCTCTTTAGATACTGTTTTATGCTCTGGGAAATGGGATGGACCTGATTCCCATGCTTCCTCTATTGTATGTGAAATTTTTGATGAGTCCACAAAACAAAGTGTAGCGTCACAATCTTTATCAGACAAACAATTCTTGATCTATCAAAAAGTCCCTACATACCATAACAACTACAAAGCACGCATTTTATACGATTCAGAAATTCTTGCTTCAAAAAATATTGTATCTACTATAGAACTCCTTCAATTCATAGACCTCAGGGATAAAATGATCTATTTTGCCCCCACAATAGACAACGTCGTACAAAAAATGGCCTCTGAAGGACTACAAGAAAATATTCGAACTGAAATCCTACAACTTTCCAACTATTCCAAAGAAAGTGCAGAAAAAATTAAACGACTATTTTTTCAATTCAGCGACCAGATAAAAAGTCAACAAATCCAAAAATACTATCACAATATACATCAATTCTTTCATTTTATTTTGCAAGAACACGACACCATAGCACAAAAAGATCAAAAAAATATATGGAAAATTATATGCAATACAAAAATACAAGAATTATCTAGAATATTTAATCAAATCGAAAATATGCTCCTGCATATACATCCCCAAGCACAAAATAAATTTCCATTTATAAAATCCACGATTGAAGAAGCCCGCCTACAACAAAAAATGCAAACATACCTAGATAATATTTATTCCTGTGTTCAAGAAGGACAACTAATATTAGCAATCGACATTTGCACACAATGTCTACAAATATATAATGACCATTGGGAATTTTTATATGCTCGTTACCATATTTACAAAGCTCTTGCAAATAAAAAATCATACACAGACGAAGAAGCCATGTACAAAAAATATGCAAAACAAGACCAAGAAAAACTAGTCCAACAATTAAACGTTGAATTTCAAAAACAAATTCTTATCCTAAACTATCCCCAAGCATATCTTTTAGGTCTTTACCTAGAACAAATTCAAGAAAATTCTGCAAACCTACAACGACAAATGAAAGATATTTTAGGGAAAATTACCTTAGAACAAAAAATCGAAGCATACCAAAAAAGCTTAAAAATCAAATTTACTTATGAAAACATATAAAAATTTGGAGTATCCATTATGAACAAAGAAAAATACTTATTCATTGTATCGTGCATTCTCAGTTTTTGGACTATAATGCATTACTCCAATATAGAAGAAATAAACATTTCATCGAATCAATACAAAACAAGCAACGAACATATACTCCAACATACATTATACACAGAAATACCCTATGCAGAAATTTTATGGGATACTAGCAACACAAATCCATTTGATCAAATGGTCGATCGCCAAAACATGCCGCCTGTGTATTTAGAACTCCCTACTATTCCTGATTCACTGAAGCTATTTCTGCCTCCAGACCCAGCCCCGAGACAAGAATATTGGCATACATTTACTATAGATAACATACTTCCACCTGATGACGTTTCTGTAGACTTAAACGCTATCCAAGAAATGCCCAAAAAACAGCCATTTGAAGAATATACAAATAACTTAACAAAACAAATTAGACCATATGATGAAATTATACTCTATGATGGAAGATCCCAGCAAGGCAAAATCATCCGCAGAACTAATACAAGAATTTTCTTCCAACAAAAAGGGAGAGAACACACATTAGAATATCCTATGGAAAATATACTCAAAATTATAGAAAAAGTCAGCATAGAACAAATTTGCCAAGAAAAAATTAAACATGCTAACTACGAAGAAAAAATACAACTAGCTCAAAACGCAAATAATCTAGGGTTAGCAAAGATGGGAGAAAAACTCTTTCAACAACTCATATTAGACTATCGCCTTAAAATAGAACCTTACATTGCCTATGCACAATTTTGTCAAGACAACTGCGACTATGCCAAAGCCATTGCCATCTTAGAAAAAGGCATACAGACCATAAAACAAAATAATGAAATCAAACTTAACTTAGCCAAAATATACTTACAATTCAATCTGCATGAACAAGCATTGCAACTTTTACAAGATTGTAATAATTTTGATTGCATAGAATGCATCGTCAAATTCTATTTACAACAACAAAACAAAGAAAAAATACAAGAATACTTAGATAAAGCAAAGCAAATTGCACAATATGAACATAGACCACGCCTATATAGCTTAGAAGCACAATTTGCACTACAAAATGGCAATCCTGTATCATGTTTAGAACTCTGTACCCAAGCTCCTCAAGATGATGTTGCCCTATACCAAGGAATTTCTCATTATTTACTAGGAAACTTAAGCGAATCCATCTCCTACTTTAAAAAAGTCATTCAACAAGGCGATATTCGAGGCATATATAATTTAGCTCTTGTATATGCCCAAGGAGACTATCCTGAAGCAGCCATCACCCTTTTACAAAAAAATCAAACACACCCATCATTAATTGCTGATCCATCTACATACAAAGCACTTTTAGGATACTTGCTTTTTCGAAAAAAATCAAAAAATGCCCTAGACATGATCAAATCAGCCCAAGGAAACAATCCACAAAATCCACTTGTCTACTATTACCTAGCTGAATTATATTATCAAACAAAAGACAACCTAGAAGAAGCTAATCAAAACTACCAAAAAATACTGCGATCTAACTTTTCTTTGGCACAAATTTTATGGCGTCTTGCTTTTCTTTCTTTTCAAGAAAACAACTTTAACGAAAGTATTAAATATATCGATGAATGTTGCCTCCATCCTTGGAAACCAGAACAAAAATGTACACTCCATACACTCAAAGCCATTATCTACTTTAACCAAAAAAATATAAAAGAAGCACGATTTCAACTACAACAAGCATTGCAACACAATCAATATAATCGAGAAGCTCTACAAGTCACACTTTGGTTTGAAAACCAAGCCAATCAACAAGAACAAGCACTTCAAACCGCTGAAATCATACTCTCTCAATATGAAAATGATCCCTACACACAAAAAGCAAAATCAAAAATAGAAATCAACCAAAAACTCATACTATGGCAAGATAACTTTCAACGTCCTGACAATCCCTATGTACGTGCTGGTTGGCAAGAAATCGAACAAAATGGATTAGAAATCTACTTAGAAAAACATCAAATTACATTTACTGGTCAAATGAACTTACAAAGGAAACCAGGTGCTCTCCTTCGATTAATCGACTATCCTAAACTCCACTCATTCCAAGGTGAATGCAATTATACAGAAGCTAATAAGACAACTGCAGGTCTTTTTATAGGAGTCTGGGAAAAAAAATGTCTGTACTTTGGTAAAAATGACCAAAAACAACTTGTATACGCACTATGTGACGAAAAAAAACCTTTGCAATGGACAACTATAGACCACACATTGCTTCCTAATATACATTCCCACATTCTGAAAATAGAAAAAATACAAGATCAAAAAGATAGATTCAACCTTTTTTGTGATGACATTCCTGTGATGCCCATTACTTTACCTAATTTTGAAAAAGAAAAAGTACAAGCTGGATTCTTTGCAACGTCGCTAGACGACCAATGGAAATTTTTTGTCGATAACGTAGAACTTCGAGAGATAAAATGAAATTTAAAAAAAGTATCCTATTCATCATCTTAGTTCTCTTAATATCGTGTTCACAAAAACACAATGATAATACAACCTACACAGAAGAACAAAATAAACTCATCCAACAACTTTCCTATGCTCAAGGAGAACAAGATATAGATCTATGGCCTCGCACAATTTCTATCCAATACAAACATAGAAATTGGATTACAGGCGAGAAAAAAACTATACAAAACACATATACTATACAACAAAAACCAAAAAAAATCATTGCACAACCTGTAGGAATTGCAGAAATCTTATATGCCATACTGCCCCATGAACGATTAATTGCCTTTCACAATACTATCCAAGACTCTAACACAAGCATTCTTGCAAAAAAAATAGATAACAAAAACATATTTTCCAGCAATCAAACAGAAATTGTCATCAAGCTACAACCAGACATTGTATTTGTTGCCTCCTACACAAGCCATGAATTCCAAAAAACACTACAACAAGCCAATATTCCCCTTATCAATGTTGGCGAAGCCAATACTATTCCAGAAATCTTACAACAAATATCCATACTAGGAAAAATTACAGGCGAACAAGGCAATGCCCAGAATCTTATCCAAAATATACAAAACATATTACAAAAATACATTGTGAATTCTGAAAAACCAGTACGCGTACTCTCGTATACACCTTTTTATAAAACGGTTGCTGGGACTCATACTACGTTTGACTCTATTTGCCAAACATTAAACATACAAAATATAGCTACACAAAATAATATAGAAGGATTCCATAGAGTAGAAGCAGAATGGATATTACAACAAAATCCTGATATACTCATTGTTACTACAGAACAAGAAAAAAAACTTATACAAAACGACATTCTACTCCAACAAACCAATGCCACAAAAACAAACAACATACATGCTATACCTAGTCAACACCTTACGCCTGTTTCTCAATACATTCTTTTAGGAATCCATGATCTCTATAAAATAATATATAAATAAAACTCATTCTTTATCACGAAACGCATTAAAAAATGCGAAAAAGGAAGACAACAATGAAAAAAATATTATTACTACTTCTTATAGCCATTCTTCCATTTACAACCTATGCACAAAGCACAAAAATACGAATTGCTACAGTAATCCCAGAAGGTTCCTCTTGGATAAAATGCATGCGTAACATTGGAGACGAAGTCCAAAGACTCATGAACATTCAATTCATTATCTATGCAGGCGGAACAGCAGGCGAAGCCAATGCCATCTTAGAAAAAATAAAATACGGACAACTTGATGGTGGCGGATTCATGGGTTCCACGATTAGCGAACTTTCACCTAAACTCCGCATCCTAGACTTACCTTATAAATATAAAAACTTAGAAGAATGGAAATACGTATTTAAAAAAATACGACGTGAGGCTACAAAAGACCTAGAAAAAAACAATTTCATAGCTTTAGGTTGGAGTTATGGTGGATTTGTAGATCTATATTCTAAACAACCTATTCGCACCCTTCAAGATTTACAAGATGCTAAAGTATGGTTTTCACCTAGCGATCCACTTATGGACGCATTCTTTAGAAAACTGAAAATTCATGGCGTACCTCTTAGTACTACCAACATCTATCCATCCTTGCAAACTGGACTACTCAACTGTGTGTACAACACACCTTATGGAATTATGGCTATGCAATGGCACACACAAGTGCAATACAAAACAAACTACCCTATTGTCAACACTATGGGGACTGTTATTATCACCAAAAAAGCATTTGAAAGCATCCCTTCCCAATATAGACGCCTTTTTCTTACAATATGCACCAAACACTTTAATAAACTTGCTGAAGAAATCGAAAAACAAAATCAACAAGCTGAACAAGATCTTGCTACACGATTTAACATTCAAACTATACAACCAGATCAAGAATGGTTAAAAGAAACAGAAAAAATTAGCAATGAAATCGCTCAAGAAGGAATCGGTAAACTCTATACAAAAGAACTCTACGAAGAAGTTGAAACCTATCTTAAAGAAATTAGAAAAAAATAAACAAAATTTGTTTTTTGGCTCACTCTACTCAGAGTTCTATATAAAAAAATCTAGAATCAACTCTTTTTACTTTGAGTGTCAAACAATAAAATCTGTTTTTTCAGAATCGATTTGCTCTGCTTAAGATTCAATAGCTAAAAAAAGTAGCTAGGCAACATAGCTACTTTTTTTTACAACATTACATTTTTACAATTATTTATTAGCAAAATCATTTCCATAAGTATTATATCGTCAGCTTGGGAATTGTACTCATCTTTACCGCAAAAAAAAGATTACTTACGAAACACTTCACATTGATATTGTATGGTAAACCTTGGAGTCGTACTCATCTTTGCCTCAAAAAAAAGATGATCTGTAGAAATCGTTCTATATTTTAATTCTCCTTGCAATTGAGCTTGTTGTATATATCGTAAATTGATGTCATAATGTATAATGCCATTACTAAATGTAGCTTCTCCTGCAATTTGTTGATTTCGTTCTGTATCTTGCATTTGGATAGTAGAATTCTTGATTTGAAACACTGCATAATTTTGATTGTTTTTTTGCATATCATGCAAACGATGTAGCCCAATAAATCCTTTAGTTGTATGCCTCATTCTGGGATCTAAAACACTAGCTATATTTTTTGCATCTACCTTCCAAGAAGTACCTATATCTAGCCTTCGAAGTGGTTGGTCTTTGTCTTTAAAAATATAATAATCTGACATATAAAACGCTCGTTCTATCAATTCTTTTTCTTGCAAACTCAAAATATCTGCTGTATCTGTAGTGTCAATACTTGTCAAACCCACTCCATCCTTATATGTGAGTCGAAACATTTTCCCTTCTAGCAAATTCAAACGTTTAGGATACCCTAAAATTTTTCCTTTCATAATAACGTGTTCTTTAAATGTTGCAAATTTTTCACGAAGTCCTAAATTAATTGTATTTTCTTCTATAGAGTCTAGTATTTGTAAAAGTTCCTCTTCTGTAAAAGAAAAATACTTCTTCACCAACATAGAAACAGTGGGCAACACCATATGCTCGGAAAGTTTTAAAATACGACTTCTCATTTTCAGAGCAACTCCATTTTGTGGCATCAAAGGTATAATATAATCGCTGACCATATCTATTGCCCATGTAGATTTTTCTAAAAAATATTTCCACCATTCTTCATTAATGTCAAAATAAAACCTTGTAGGAGAAAGAACTAAATTTTGTTGTACTTTGTCAAACTTTCTTGTTTCAATAATCGTATCTCCATTATTAGACTCAATTGTAGATGTATAATTAATCATATAAAGATATTTATATTGAACTTCGCCTGTAATTCCCCAATCTTTATTTTTCCCTCGTCCTTCTACAATAGCTGTTGTATTGCCTTTATATATATATCCTTGCTTTCTTGTTTCTTGAAAATCTTTAGGATTATTTATGGCTTGTGGGACTGGTTGTTTTTGAGGAACTTTAAAATGAGCAGTCAATTGAATATTATTATCTAATTCAAATTCTAAGGGCTGAATTCCAGAAGCTCCTTGCGACCATTTTTCAAAATAATAAGGTAGTATGGCCATTGGTTTTATGTATACTTTTGTACGTGCTGGAAGTTGCCCATCTTCATTCAATGGTGGTATGATTTCCACTTTTCCTGCACCTTCTGGTAAGATATTCACTTGGATAGTATACAATGGACTTTTTTTCTCTTGCTGAATATTTTCTATTTTTTGTTGCTCTTTAATACTTTCCCATTGATTTTGTTTGCCTTGTTGTTGACCTTGTAGATATTCTCCTAACTTTTTTGTAAAATCCGAACTAAACCCCATATCTCTTAATTTATAAAAAAGTTGAGGAGTGAGTTTTTCTTGTATTCCTTTCTCTTTAATCTCCTGTAAAATCTCTTCTTCTGACAAATTATATTGTTTCATATTTAAAATGTCATGCAACGTCCAATTTTGCCCATAAAGACAACTGATGAAAAAAAATAATAATATAAAGTTAAATTTCATATTATATTCTCCTTTATAAATATAAATCTGCTTTCTCCTATAAATTATATAACATTTTATATTAAAATTTTTTTTTTGAAATAAAAATTGACTACCTATACCAAAAAAATACAATACATATATTGACTCCCTATACTAAAAAAATACAATGCATATATATTCTAACATCATTCCATATAAGGAGACCTTCCCTATGAACAAAAAACCATTAGAGAACTTTATCCAAGCTACAGGCGGCGATAGATTAGTTGAAAAAGTCTCGAACCTTGTCCAAAATAACGAAACATTGCAAAAAACACTTTCCCAAGGCATGGAATACGCCTCCCAAGGCCTAGCCAAAGGCATAGAACTTGCAAATCAAGGCATTCAAAAAGGAAAACAATTTATCCAAAATATACAAAACAACGCACAGATAGAACATGCACAAGCACAATATGAACAATATTTACAAGACAAATACAAAGAAACACAATACAAAGAAGAACAATTTAAAAAAGAACAATGCAAAGAAACACAATACAAAGAAGAACAATACAAAGAAGAACAATTTAAAAAAGAACAATGCAAAGAAACACAATACAAAGAAGAACAATTTAAAAAAGAACAATGCAAAGAAACACAATGTAGTCAAGAACAGCAACCTTCAACACCGCACCTAATCGAAATTCAAGAAAAAACATTATATCAATTTTTTGATGAACTTTTCTATCATACAGAACAACATGAAGCAAGAAGAATAGAAAATAAAACATTGGCTCCCATCCTCGTTATCTACATCAAAGGCAACTTTGAAAATCGTTTTGTAGAACTACAACAAATCGGACAAGGAAATCATACTATCATCTTCCAAAATATCCTGAATCATGCACAACAACAACAATACCAAAGCATCTACATACAAGGCATGCGATATAACTCTATCATGCAAAAACAACTCAGTAAAATTAGCTCATCTCAAATCCAACAAATCTTCTTTGACATTTCTTAAAACCATCTTATCCTAAATATAAATACATCATAAAAACTCTCGACAAAATAATAAATTTAAGAGAGTTTTTTTATAGATTATGGTATACTATACAAAAATATAGACAAAAATTAGAACAAAATATCATCTAAAACAATTAAAAAAACACCATAGAAAAAGAGGAAAGAATGTCCGACGATTCACAAGAATTTTTAGGCCAAGAATTCTTAACTTGGCTCTGGTTTTATGGAGAAACAAATAATTGGTGCATAGACATACCCAACATGGGAGAAATTTACTATGGCATTGATAGTCTTCTTGTTATGGAAGAAGATGAAAATATCGGTTGCACACAACGACTTCACGGCCCTGCTCCCACAAATTCTCCAGAAGCTGATGCAGCCTTAAAAGACGGGAAAAAAATTACAACACTTCGAGTGATGATAGAATATGACGAACAAATATGGCACGCAACTTGGAAAGCAAAAACATTCAACTTTAGTTCCGTAAAACTCATGCAACCCACTACAAATGACCAAGAAGATAGATTCCAAGAACTTGCCTTAGGCATAGAAACGATATCTGCTATTTTTGATAAAATCTATGACATATTTTTACAAACACGCCTTTCCGATACATGGGGAAAAGAAACATTGCCCCAAATGCAACAATGGGTGCAAACTAGAACACCCATACAAAACTAAGGAGAAAACATGTCCGAACGAATGATAATTGAAGGCGGACATCGCCTCCAAGGCGATGTCTATATTAGTGGTGCAAAAAACGCTGCACTACCCATACTCGTTGCCACATTGCTCACACAAGAAGAATGCATCATAGAAAACGTCCCCTTTTTAGAAGACGTTAAAATCATATTAGAAATATTGCGAAGTTTAGGAGCACGAGTAGAACATCAAGATGACGGGACTGTTGTTACAAAAGTAGAAGACGAATCTGCTGTCATTGCTCCATATGAACTTGTTCGAAAAATGCGAGCCTCCATTTGTACACTTGGCCCACTACTAAGTAAACGAAAACGTGCACAAGTTTCCTTACCTGGTGGATGCGTTATAGGATTACGTCCCATTGATCTACACCTTAAAGGAATGCAAGCTTTAGGAGCAGAAATTGAAATAGAACACGGCTATGTTTATGCTTCCTCACCACAACTCATTGGTGCAGAAATGTTCCTAGGAGGTGCTTTTGGATCGACTGTTCTTGGTACAGCTAATGTTATGATGGCAGCAACATTGGCTAAAGGAACAACTATTATAGAAAATGCAGCATGTGAACCTGAGGTCCAAGACTTAGCACAATTCCTAAACAAAATGGGAGCTAAAATCGAAGGTGCAGGTAGCCCTCGCATGGTCATTCATGGCGTTCAAGAACTCCATGGTGTCCGTCATAAAATCATCTCAGACCGCATTGAAGCTGGTACATTCATTGCAGCAGCAGCTATCACGGAAGGCGACGTCACTATTCATAACACTAATCTTAGCCACCTACTTGCAGTTGCAGACAAATTTCAAAGCATTGGTGTGAAAATCCAAAAAGTAGATAGCCATCCTACAAAAGGTGATATTATCCGAGTACGAGGAAGCAAAACATATAAACCATGCTCTCTTACCACACTTCCTTATCCTGGATTTCCTACTGACTTACAAGCTCAATTTGTTTCTATTTTAACGCTTGTACCAGGAATTAGCATGGTCACAGAAAAAGTCTACCCTGATCGATTTATGCACATTGCAGAACTCAATCGAATGGGAGCAAAAATCACAAAAGAAGGATCTACTGTTATCATTGAAGGCGTGGAATCATTATCAGGTGCTCCTGTGATTGCTTCAGATTTACGTGCCTCTGCAGCTTTAGTTCTAGCTGGTCTAGTCTCTCGTGGAGAAACAATCATTGAACAAATCTACCACTTAGATAGAGGCTATGATAAATTAGACAATAAACTTGCACAACTTGGAGCTCATATTAGTAGACAATAACATAACAAACTTGCCAAGTTGGTGTCGCATAGAAGAGAATTATGAAACAAACTTGCTCTTCGTAGCAACATAGAAAAGAATTATAAAACACACTCACTAAGTCGACACCACATGGCAAACAACAATAAAATTTTTTGTAATTTATAAAATTATAAAAAATACAATTTATGCAGAATAGGAAATAAACTTGAAAAACAAAATTTTTCTAACCCTACTTATACTCTTTTTAGGTAGCTTTATCCTATATCCACACATCCAGAAACACATTCTTCCACAACAAAAAAACATTAACATCCTATGCAGTACATATCCCATTACCTTAATTACAAAAAATGTAACACAAAACTGTCCTACACTCCACGTTGACACTATGCTACCAGCGAATTTAGGATGTCCCCATGACTATATGCTCACGCCGCAAGACATGCTTAAACTCACACAAGCCGATATACTTATTATCAATGGATTAGGCATGGAAAACTTCCTGCAACTTCAAGAACTAGAAAATATTCCTATATTGGACAGCTCGCAAAACATCCCGAATATACTCTACGATGACACCACTCCTTTACACCTTACTACTCATAAACATACAGACAAAAAAACATGTGTACATACACATCAACACACAGATAACAATACATGCAAACACATACACCAACACATAAATAATGCAAATCCTCATTTATTTGCTAGCCCTTTAAGAGCAGGACAAATCTCCATTCAAATCGCAGAACAACTCAGTACAAAATATCCACAATATACAACACAATTACAAACAAATGCACAACAATATCAAAATAAAATGAACCAACTCCATAAAGAATGGCAAAACGCTATCTCTCAACTACAAAATAAAAAAATCATCACATACCACAACATCCTAGACTACCTAGCACAAGACACAGGTTTAGAAATCATCACAACATTACAAGAACATACAAATGCAACAGCCTCTCCATCAGAAATTCTACAAATCATACAAACTATACAAGAACACAATGTTGGGGCTATTTGTACAGAACCACAATACCAACCAACACTAGCCAACACCATTGTACAAGAAACAAATATTCCCTTAATACAAATTGATCCTGTAGCCTCAGGTCCAGACAATCCATCTTTAGACTATTACATCACCACTATGCAAGCCAATATACAAAACATCTTAAAACTACAAACTAATAGAAAGGAAAAATAAACAATGCTTTTTCTATACAATACTCCAGAAAGACGCAAAACAGAATTTCAACCACTCCATCCTGACAAAAAAACTGTAGGAATGTACACATGTGGCCCCACAGTGTATAATTTTGCACACATTGGCAACTTAAGAACATATGTTTTTGAAGACATACTTAAAAGAACATTGCTATACAATGGATACGAAGTAAAACATGTCATGAACATCACCGACGTAGGACACTTAACAGATGATGCTAGCGACGGTGAAGATAAAATGGAAAAAGGTGCAAAGCGAGAAGGGAAATCTGTTTGGGAAATCTCAGAAATGTACGCTGACGCCTTTAAAGATGATTTAAAAGAACTCAATATTCTATATCCTACGATTTGGTGCAAAGCCACAGATCATATAGAGCAACAAATCGAACTAGTAAAAAAACTCGAAGAAAATGGCTTCACATATACAATCGAAGATGGCGTCTACTTTGACACTTCCAAATTTCCAGATTACACAAAATTTGCAAACATACAAATCGACAACATCCGTGCAGGTGCTCGCATCGAAGTAGTCGAAGGTAAAAAAAATCCCACAGATTTTGCATTGTGGAAATTTTCTCCTAAAACAGGTCCCAAAAGACAGATGGAATGGGAATCACCTTGGGGTACTGGATTTCCTGGATGGCACATTGAATGTTCTGCTATGAGTTGCCACTATTTAGGCGAACAATTTGACATACATTGTGGTGGCATTGACCATATTCCTGTGCATCATACAAATGAAATCGCACAAGTCGAAGCTGTCACAAAAAAACAATGGGTAAAATATTGGTTGCATGGCGAATTCTTACTTATTTCTAAAAACAATGATGAAGCAGACGCAGGACGCATGGGAAAATCAGAAGGCAACTTCCTAACATTATCCCTTTTAAAAACTAAAGGATACCAACCATTAGAATATCGCTACTTTTTACTCAATGCACATTATCGACATCCTTTAGTATTCACAGAAAAAGCCATGGAATCTGCTAAAAATGGCTATAGAAATCTTGTACAAAAAATTCTAGAACTCAAATCAAAAGCAACATCTCCTATAGCACCTGAAGACAATACATATTCTCAACAATTTCGTGAAGCCATCAACGACGACCTCAATACATCACGTGCTTTAGCTGTACTTTGGAAAACATTAGATGATAAAGAACTTACACCAGAAAACAAACTCTATCTACTCTATCAATATGATCAAGTCCTTGGCTTAGATCTTGAAAATATCCAAAAAACACAAGAAGACATTCCAGAAGAAATCAAGGAACTTGCCATACAACGACAAGAAGCAAGAAAAAACAAAGATTGGACACTTGCAGATCAACTTCGAAAAAAAATCCAAGAACTTGGATACGACATTCTAGACACAAAAACAGAAAGTAAAATAATAAAACAATAATATGTTACATAAAAAAATAATTGATGATTTTTAAATTGATTCCTAAAAATACAATGCAAAAATCATCAATTATTTTTTATTACATTTTCATGCTATTAGAAAAACTCATAGCATTCTGTAATAGGAATTTTATTGATAAAGATGTGCTATTCTATTCTACATTTACATAAGATTTCTTTGTATTTTAAATCTCTTACAAAATATTGAAATATAAATAGACAGCAATCTTATCATAATATGCTACTTTGTTTTACTGTGAATTGTCAGAAGAAAGCAATTCTTGCACAATCTTTTGTGCCTTATCTAATCGAATGACACCAGATGACTTCAAACGTTCCACAACAGTATCCACAAGTGCTAAAGGAGCTCCAGCCATAATCGCTAAATTGCGAGCATGGAGTGACATATGCCCTTTTTGAATGCCTTCATTTGCTAAAGCACGAAGTGCACCAACATTTTGAGCTAAACCAACAGCAGCAATCACCTCGCCTAACTCATTCGCACTTTTAATATTCAAAATTTTCAAATTTGTACGAACAGTTGGATGACTTTTTGTAGCTCCACCTACAATTCCAACAGCCATAGGCAACTCAATAGTACCTACAAGATGACCTTCTCTATTCTTTTCCCAAGTAGTAAGAGAAGTATATTGTCCGCCTCGTGCTGCATACGAATGTGCACCGGCTTCCAATGCTCGTGTATCTTGCCCCGTAGCAAGAGCAACAGCAATGATACCATTCATAATCCCTTTATTGTGCGTTGCTGCACGGTAAGGATCTGCCTTAGCAAATTGATATGCTGCAATAATTCCATCTACAACTTCTTCCCCATCCAATGCTTCCTTATCAAAAACAGCATATGCTCTAGCAAGACGATGTACAGCTAAATTTGACAAAATACGAAGGCGTGACGTTGCTTGTGCAATCTCTGCCACAATAGGAGCTAGAGCTTCTGCCATAGTATTCACTGCATTGGCTCCCATAGCATCCTTGCAATTGACCAAAATATGACAAATAACCATCTTATCACCTTCTGTATCAATTACCTTGACTTCCCAATCAATAGCACCACCACCTAACTTTGTTAAAATAGGATCTTGCTCATTCGCAAGACGCAAGATCTTTTCTTTAGCTAATAAAAGACGGATGCGAGCACCATAAGGATCTTGCAAATTTGTCAATTGAATTTGTGCAATCATCACAGGATCTGTACTAGTCGTATAAAAACCACCATGAATTGCTGCAATTTTTGCCATTTTTGAAGCAGCAGCCACAACAGACGGTTCTTCAATGGCCATAGGAACGATATATTCCTTTTCATTAATCAGAAAATGAACACCTAAACCAACAGGCAATTCTATAGTACCTATTACATTTTCAATCATATGATTTGCTTGGTCTAAATTTAATCCTTGGCTACCTTGCAATGTTTCTTTTTCAGACTCATCTAAATTGCAAAAACGCACAACTTTATCTAGCCTCTCATTAGGCGAAAGTTTATAAAAATGACTAGCGGGAAATTCCATATATTTTTTGCTCCTTAATTATATAAAAGAAATACAATGAAATTATATTTCTTTTATATAATTGGTCAAGTCTTTTATTTTTTTCTATTTTTCAAAACTTTCTATGTACGTGTATTCCATGCTATAGAAAGTTTTGCAATACTACTTCATATTATTATTGCTTTTGTTATACTACAAATTTATTGATCATCATGTTTAAAAATTAGACAGTTCTATGATCTTTTCAGAAATCTCGTGTATATATTGTTCATTGAATAATACGTTTCTATAATATTCATATTGTTTTGTCCTAGCTCTATATTCTTTCTGTAATGCAGTCATATAATCTGTAAACTTATCTAGTATTTGTACAATTTTTTTTTGAATTTCAAAGGACGGAACTGGAATTTTTATTTGTGAATATTTTGAAATCCACAATCTTTTATGTTCTGTTGTATCTACTTTTATATTTTGCATGTAATGGTAACAATATCTTAAATTAACACCTTTTTTAGGCTTTAACATTTTCATTGCAGATGACTTTACTTTAAAACGAAAATCTACCCAATGATTACTAGCTGTAAAATCATCAAAGATAATGACTGGATTTTCTTCATCAGCCTCATAGATTCCATGTTTTTCATCAGTAAATCCCAATATAAACGTTTGACCAGCAGTTAAAACTGGAATACTATATGTATCATCATAATTCGTTGTTGTAACAATATATTTTGTTGGTTGTTCATAATCTATCAAAGAGGCAAGCTTTTTCCATTCTACTGTCTCCTTTTTTAGCAATTCAGAAATTTTACTCATTTCCAATCTCCTTGGGGAAATGTAGTAATTGATCTCTGTAATATTCATATTGTTTTTGTCGTAATTTTATTTCTTTTGGCAATCCATCAGAAATATCATGAACCAAAGCATGGAATATATCAAGAATAGAGACTATATATTTTTGAACTGGAATAGAGGGAATAAAAATATCAATATTTTTCATATTCGCTTGGTTTATTTTAGGAGAAATTCCTTTTACAATGGGAGATACATCTACTGTAGTTAAAAAATAATATATATATTTTAAAATGTACTGTGATGACAATTTCCCTAAAACATGAGCATGATTATTGACCCAAATTTTACTACTGTTTACCCAATGTAAAACTGGAGTATTATCTTTATTGATGACAGATCCATCTTCTCCCATTAAAATAAAAGATCCTTCAAAAATATAACTATCTACATAATCTTGGATTCCATTTGCTCCATAGTATGGATACTTACCTGTACTTCTCTTAGATTTTGCAATTAATTTTCTTTTATAATTTAAAATTTTACAAACTTCTCCTAGTTTCTTCCATTCTACTTTTTCATTTTTTAACCATGCAGAAATCTTATGTATATATTTTTCACTGAGTAGTAAGTTTCTATAATATTCATATTGTTTTGTTCTAACCTTATATTCATCTTGCAATATAGTAATATAATTTGTAAAACTGTCTAATATTTTTACAATTTTTTTTTGCATTTCTATAGAAGGAATAGGAATTTCTAATTTTAAAATTTTATCTGTATCTACTGTTGGTATATTTGCTATTCTCTTATTCTTTTTACAATATTCTGATATCTTTGAGAAATAATATCTCATATAATTCATATTCACTTTATTTTGAAATTGTTCTTTTGTAGAAAAAACTATAAATTGTTGATTTACTATAAAATCAACGTTTATAAGTGCATACTCTCCAATAGTTGCAGTTATGGAAAGAATTAAAGAATCTGCTTTAAAAGGTACTTTTTTAACTCCACTTTGAGAAATTTTTATATTTGCATCATGAAGAACTCTTCCTCTATCTCTAATATCTTCTATTGTAAACCAAGGCACTGTTCCATTTTTCCAAAATTTTTTATTTCTTTTAGGGGGAGTATATCCTGTCCTTACATGAAAAACTTCACCTAATTTTTCCCACTCTACCTTTTCCTTTTTCAACAATTCATTGACAAGACTCATTTCCAAGCTCCTTAGGGAAATCTAGCAATTTTTCTCTATAGTATTCATATTGTTTTTGTCGTAATGCTATTTCTTCCTGTAATGTAGCTTTCAATGCAGTAATGTAAGTTGTAAATTCATCTAGTGTTTTTACAATTTTTTCTTGCATTTCTATAGATGGGATGGAAATTTCGATATTTTTCATATTGGCTTGATTTATTTTAGGTGAAAGTCCCTTCACAATGGCCGATACATCTACGGTAGTTAAAAAATAATATATATATTTCAAAATATATTTAGAAGATAATTCTCCTAATACATGAGCATGATTATTGACCCAAATTTTACCATTGTCTACCCAATGCAAAACTGGGCTATTATCTTTATTGATAACAGATCCATCTTCACCCATCAAAATAAAAGATCCTTCAAAAATATAATCATCTATATAATCTTGGATTCCATTTGCTCCATAGTATGGATACTTACCTGTAATTCTCTTAGATTTTGCAATTGGTTTTCTTTTATAATTTAGAACTTCACAAACTTCGCCTAATTTTTTCCATTCTACGATTTCATTTTTCAACAATGTAAAAATTTTACTCATTTCCAAGCTCCTTTGGAAAATGTAGCAATTTTTTCCGGTAATATTCATATTGTTTTTGTCGTAATTTTATTTCTTCCTGTAATTCAGATTGCAATGCAGTCATATAATCTGTAAATGTATCTAGTGTTTTTATAATTTTTTCTTGCGTTTCAAGGGTGGGAATAGGAATTTTAAAATTTTCAATCATAGGCTTTCTAATAGAAGTTACTGTCGCAGAAACTGCATTTTTTATAATATATTTTTTAAAATTCTGTAACATGTAATGGTAAATGAATTTTGTCATTATATTTTCATGGATAATATGAATTCTATATGCTCTTTGATGTAGAGCATATTTCCCTTCCACATAATGAAAGACTTCTCCTATTTCACCTTCTCCTGGTATGACAATAGCAATTTCATCAAATTCAAATGTATTGATTCTTTTTATATGTTTAGATCTTACATAAAAAGGATATTTGCCATTCTTTATTTGTTCCTTTGTGTTAGATTTTCCAGTTCCTACTTCAGCAACTTCTCCTAGTTTTTTCCATTCCACTTTTTCATTTTTTAATAATTCATTGATGAGACTCATTCCCAAGCTCCTTAGAAAAATCCAGTAATTTTTCTCTATAACATTCATATTGTTTTTGCCTCAATTCTATTTCTTTTGGCAATCCCTTGAAAATATCATTTACCAAAGAATCGAATGTATCAAGAATAGCTACAATATATTTTTGAACTGGAATAGAGGGGATGGGAATTTTATACATCTTCACATCATGGTCGCTAATCGTTGGATAACTCGTTCCTTTCTCATATTTGGCAATATGAGATAAAAAGGAATTAGTAGATAGGCAATATAATATCCATTTTGGCAAAACTTTTATTTTATTTGGTCTTAGCACACAAAATCCTGTACTACAAATTTGTTGATCATATTGTTCAGAAATCAGACAATATCTTTGCAACAATGGCCTAGTAGTTCCAAATAATATATCATCCTTGTAAACGATTTGTTGTGCTCTGATAGGAGCATTGTTTTTATATATTATTTCTGTTTCTATGATCTTATTACTATTTCTATCAACGGAAGATAAATCAATATATTTAAATGAAGTTGTAGAAACATCGTTCCATTTAATTTTTTCAACATCTAGAACACATTGTTTCAATAATTCTCGCTTACATTTATATAGTTTTCTATCTACACTATCTGTTGCCATTTTTTCAGAAACTTTATATAAATATTCTTCACTGAGTAATAAATTTTTATAGTACTCATATTGTTTTGTTCTAGCTTTGTATTCAGCTTGTAATTCATGAATATAACTTGTAAATTTACCTAATATTTTTACAATTTTTTCTTGCGTTGTAAAGGAAGGGATGGGAATGATAAAATCTTCAATATCTTGTAATACAATATAGGATATTACTGCTTGTTTTTTCTTACGAAACAAATATTTTTTAAATTCCATTTTCATGTAATGCATTAAAAATAATGCATTTACATATTTAAATTTTTGCAGTACATATATCCTTTGATATGCATTAAATTTACCATGGAAATATTTTACATCACCAATATTAGCATTTCCTGTAACTAGTAAACTTTCTCCTTCAAAAGCATATGTATCAATATAGCTTATTTCTTTAGAGGTTGTAAAAAATGGATATGTTCCATTTGCTGTTTTCTCTTTTACATTAAGTCTACCTGTATATATTTTGCAAACTTCTCTTAATTTCTTCCACTTCACTTTTTCATTTTTCAACAATTCATCAAACTTAGTCATCTCCCAGCTTTTCTATAATTTTGTTTATGGAAGCTCTCAATTCATCTATTCTCTGGACTGTTTCTTGAATTTCTTTATTTAGAGCTTTAATGTCGATCACTTCTCTTGTATCTTCTTTTTCCACATACGTGGAAACAGAAAGATTGTAGTCATTTTCTTCTATTTCTGATGTATCGACGTATCTTGACAAATGTTTTATATTTTTTCTATTTCTAAACTCTTCCACAATAGTTTGGATATTTTTTTCTTCTAGTATATTGTTATTTGTTTCTTTTTTAAATTCTTTACTTGCATCGATGAAGAGTACTTTGTTTTTTGTTTTGTTTTTTGCCATAACTAAGATGCAAGTTGCTATGGATGTACCAAAAAAAAGATTTTCAGGAAGTTGTATTACACAATCTATAAAATTATTGTCTACTAAATATTTACGAATTGTTTTTTCTGCTCCTTTGCGGTAAAAAATGCCAGGAAAACATACAATGGCTGCACGTCCTTTGCTAGAAAGGTAGCTTAAAGAATGCATGATGAATGCATAGTCTGCATAGGATTTAGGTGCTAGTTTTCCAGCTGGTGCAAAACGTTCGTCATGGATCAAAGTAGGATCTGCATCACCGATCCATTTAATAGAGTAGGGTGGATTGGAAACAATGGCATCAAATGGTTTTTCCTTGTTATGCTGAGGATTGATTAAAGTATCTCCTCTTTTAATAGAAAAATTGTTATAATTTACGTTATGAAGAAACATATTCATACGAGCTAAATTAAAATTTGTCATGTTGATTTCTTGACCAAAAAAACCTTGTTCAATGATATGTTCATCAAATTGTTTTTTCATCTGTAAAAGTAAGCTTCCACTCCCACAAGTAGGATCATATACTTTGTTAATTCTTGTTTTACCATCCATCACAAGCCTAGCTAAAAGCTTGGAGACAGTTTGTGGAGTGAAAAATTCACCGCCTGATTTTCCTGCGTTGCTAGCATAGTTTGAGATTAAGTATTCATACGCATCTCCAAAAGCATCAATATCATTATCTTGAAAATCTCCAAAATTAATTTCTGCTATTCCAGTTAATATGTTGATTAATCTCTTGTTCTTTTCAGCTACTGTTCCACCTAGACGATTGCTAGTTGTATCAATATCTTCAAACAACCCTTTCATATCTTCTTCTGATGGAAAACCAATAGCACTTCCTTCAATGGCTTTAAAAATATTTGCTAAATCTATATTTAAATTTTCATTATTTTTTGCTTTTTTAACAACATTTTTAAATAGCTGGCTTGGTAATATGAAAAAACCTTTCTTTTCCACAGTATTTGGTCTAAAGTCAATGTTTGCTTTTTTATCAGAAATTTTTGCATAATCAAAGGTCAAATTGCCTGCTTGATGTTCTGCAATATTAAAAAACTCGGTAATATTTTCTGAAATAAATCTATAAAACAAAATCCCTAATATATATTGTTTGAAATCCCAACCATCCACTGCACCACGAACATCATCAGCAATCGCCCAAATTTTTCTATGAAGTTCTGCTCTTTGTGCCATTTCATGATTTTCTTTTAAGGAATCTTTCATTTTTTTACCTTTCAAGTTTGATCAAATTTTTCATTTTTATTTTTGTAATGTTACAGCTATTTTTACTCGCATTTTTGATCAATCTTTCTATATAATAAGGCTATACAGCTATTTTTACAACAATATGACTATTTTTTTGCTATTTTATTAAAAAAAAACCACCCTAGAGCATAAAAATATCTCAAGGAATGGTTTTTTTATTAGTCAAAAATTTCATAAACACATTTTTTAAATACTTCAGCACGTTCTACAAAATTTCTAAATAAACCAAAACTAGTGGCAGCTGGTGAAAGTAGAATCACATTATTTTTTTCTGACAATGTTTTTGCCATTTGAACTGCGTCTTTCATGTTAGCCACTATATGAATAGGAATGTTTTGAACTACTTTTTGCATTTTAGGTGCTGTTTCTCCCATAAGAATAAGGGCTTTCACTCTTTGTGAAATGCATTTTCCTAATTCTGTATAATCAAAATCTTTGTCGCCTCCCCCTGCAATGAGAATAATAGGCTCTGTAAATGCCTCTAGAGCAGCCATAGTCGATTCAGGAGTGGTGGCATCTGAATCTTCGTAAATTTTTCTGTCCTGGAATGTGCCTATATATTCTAATCTATGAGGCAGTCCTTGAAAGGTACGCAATCCTTGTGCAATTTGTTCTACAGATAAACCCCAAGATAAACATGCCATAGCAGCTGCCATAGCATTTTCTATATTGACTTTTCCACGCACAAGGAGTTCGTCTGTATTTATCAAAGGTTGAAATATCCCATTTTTTTGAAATACAATTTTATTTTCTTGCATTTGGATATTGCCATGGTTACCAAAATAATATTTTTGACCTTGTCCTATATTTTCCCAATCTTTCAATGTGATATTTAAGATGCAATGATCAGATGGTTTTTGAAATCGTATTAAATTTTGTTTTGCCCATGCATAATTTTCCATAGTTTTATGTCGATCTAGATGATTTCGAGAAACATTTGTAACTACTGCTATTTGGGGCGAGCAATCTTGGGCTCGTTCCAATTGAAAGCTAGATAATTCTAGTACAACAACGTCATTTTCTTTAATGTTCGGCAATTCTGCCAATAAAGAACGTCCTATATTTCCCCCCAGCCAAGTTGGAATCCCCGACTTTTCAAATATGTGGTGAATCATTCCTGTTGTTGTGCTTTTCCCATTGCTCCCAGTGATGCCAATAATTTTTGCTTTGCATTCTCGTAAAAAAATATTGATTTCTGTATCAATGATAGCACCACTTTCTCTAGCAAGTTGTAAATAACGAGATGTTTCTGGCACACCTGGATTGACTATCACAATGTCAGCACTTGTAAAATCTTCTTCGCAATGTTCCCCTAGACGCAATTGAATAGGTAAATTTTCTAGTTCTGCTAAAGATTCACGAAGATCTTCTTTGGAACGTAAGTCAGTGACAAGTACTTTGGCATTTTTTTGTACAAAATACTTCGTAACACCTAAACCGCCTCCAAATAGTCCTAACCCCATAATAGTTACTTTTTTTTGACAATAATCCATTGCTATGGTTGCTCCTTATTTATACTATATTTATATACTATGTTGCAGTATTTTTTAGTTTTTTATGTACATATTGTTAAATATGTGGGATATTGTATTTCGAGATTTTCTATATTGTGAAGAAGGAACAGTCATGTATATATAGAATCCTCGATTTCTAGTTCGAATTCCTGTTAATATAATATGTTCTTGTACTTTTTTCTTGGGATTAATCCCTGTGCCATGGGCTTGATGAACTCTCCCTAATTTTCTATATGACACCCTTTGTATGCTTTTATCTGTTAAAGTACATTTTTCATATACTTTTTGAATTCCTGGTATAATGCCTATTTTCAACATTTCATTTACACTAGAACCATCTATAAAAGTATCTATATCATCAAAAGTATAGCGATATTTTGCCTCTCGATAATAGATAACCATTTGTATTCCTGTTTGACTATCTTCAAAACGCAGTGCATTTATATTATTTTCTGAGATTTCTTGTTGTTGCCAATTTCCAAGAGAAGAAACAATATTTAATTCTTTAACATTTGTGTTAATTCCTGCATCTTTTTCAGATTTTGTTTTTTTCGTTTTTCTTGGTTTTTCAGAATCATTTTTTTTGATGTTTTGCTTGTTTTCGTTATCTTGCTTCTCTGTTTGTTTCAAAGACCGATCTTTCTCGCTATCTTGATTCTCTGTTTGTTTCCAAGGGCGATCTTTATTCTCGCTGTCTTGCTTTTCTGTTTGTTTCCAAGGACGATCTTTATTCTCGCTGTCTTGCTTTTCTGTTTGTTTCCAAGGACGATCTTTATTCTCGCTGTCTTGCTTCTCTGCTTGTTTCCAAGGGCGATCTTTATTCTCGCTGTCTTGCTTCTCTGCTTGTTTCCAAGGGCGATCTTTATTCTCGCTGTCTTGCTTCTCTGCTTGTTTCCAAGGACGATCTTTATTCTCGCTGTCTTGCTTCTCTGCTTGTTTCCAAGGACGATCTTTATTCTCGCTGTCTTGCTTCTCTGCTTGTT
>Ga0208694_1000391_pt1 | contig 65957 bp, 49 predicted proteins | sample AD_UKC078_MetaG_FD_184442 | JGI IMG/M metagenome (GOLD analysis project Ga0208694, IMG submission 184442) | Active sludge microbial communities of municipal wastewater-treating anaerobic digesters from USA - AD_UKC078_MetaG (SPAdes) (version 2) | ecosystem: Engineered > Bioreactor > Anaerobic >...
TGTTGTTTATTAAATTTATTGGAAATTCTTTTTCTCCATATTTCAAAAGTGCTCCAGCAAAAATCATTTTTTCACTTCGCCCCATATCTTGTGATTGGCTAATGTAAGTTGGACTTAGTCCTTTATCGTATAATTGAAAATAAATTTCTCGATTTTGTTCAGGATTGTCGTCCTCAAAAGGATTTTTAAAAACAACTTCGATTTTATTAGAGTATGACTTAAAATTGTCTAAAAATTCTTTAACAGTTTTTTGGTATCTAAGCAATTCAACAGGCAAGTCGTCTCCTTCTAAGTAAACATCAATAATTATTTTATCTTCTAAGTTATCTAATATTTTTTTTGAAGTTTCTGTTATCGAAAATCTTTTTTCTTTAGTGAGGTCCAATCTAAAAAACACCATTGACGACAACAGGTTGAATACGATGATTAGTACTAAAATTAATATAGCTTGAAGTATATTTTGTTTTTTTAAAACCGATCGAGAAGTTTTATTTTTTTTATTATTTTCCATACTATTTACCATTTACGACTTTCTAATCTAAGTTTTGTTACAAAAATAAATATACTTATTACCGATAAAAAATAAACGACATCGCGACTGTCAATTACTCCACGACTCATAGACCTATAGTGGTCGTTTATTCCAAGTGAAATAATGAAGTTTGAGGCTTTTCCCGAACTTATTAAGTATGAAAGATTTTCGAAACCAAGAAAAAATACATAACAAAATAATAATCCAAGTAAAAAAGATATTATAGTATTTTTTGTTAACGAGCTTGCAAATATTCCTAATGCTGAGTAAATAGCAGCTAAGAAAAACAATCCTATGTAAGAGCCGAAAATGGCACCGAAATCAACATTGCCAATGGGGTCAGCTAAAAAATAAAGTGAAAATAAATAAAGTATAGTAGGTGCAAGTGCTACTAATACAAGTACTACACTAGCCAAATATTTTGCAAAAACAATTTGAAATTCTGTTAATGGACGTGTTAAAAGTAATTCCATAGTTCCAGATTTATATTCTCCTGCAAACATATTCATTGTAATTGCTGGAACCAAAAATAAAAATACCCAAGGAGAAATTATAAAAAGGCTATCTATATTTGCCATTTCGAGGTCAAAAATATTGAAAGCTCCTTTGAATATCCACAAGAACATTGAGTTTATTAGCAAAAAAATTATTACAACAAGGTACCCTGTTACTGAGCTAAAAAACTCTTTTATTTCTTTAAAAAATAAAGTAAACATCAAGTAAAATTTTAAAATTTCGGCTCACAAAATTAATTAAATTAATTGAATCTTAAAATACGATATGATTTTCTTGTGTATTTTATTTTATTTGTGAGTTTGTAGAAGTTCGTCATAGAGTAATTTCACATCATTGACTAATCTGGAATAATGAAATTTATTTTTTACGAATTCCCAGCCATTTAAAGACATTTCTTCTCTTAATTTTGAGTTTTCAACTAAAGTTAAAAGTTTTTCGGCATAATCATCAACATTGTCATTTTCACAAAGTAAACCTGTTTTACCTTCTATAATAATATCTTTAACTCCGCCAACATTTGTTGATATAACTGGGATATTAGATGCTTGAGCTTCAATTAATGATACTGGAGTACCTTCGTTAAATGAACTTAATGCGGCAATTTCTGAGCCTGCAAAAACTATGTCAGCATCTTCTATCCAAGATGTAAAAATTATATCGGGATTTGGTTCTGTTTTTTCGGGTGTAGAAACATTCAAATTTAAAGAATGTGCTAGCTCAACAAATTCTTTGCGAAGGGCACCATCACCAACAATTATAGCTTTAACATTCTTATTTGTTTTTTCTTTAACTTTAGCGACAGATTTTATAAATAATGGATGGTTTTTTATTGGTACTAAACGTCCAACACTTGAAATTACAATGTCATCATCTTTTAAGTTATATCTTGTTCTAAATATTTTTCTTTTTTCTTGTAAATTTTCTTGAAATCTATTCAAATCAAATCCTAATGGAATTACTCTAAATTTTTCTTCTGGTGCAATTTTATGAATATTACATAATTCATCTTTTTGGATAGGACTAATGGCAATTATAGCATCAGTTTTTTTTGCTAGGCTTTGTTCCAAGCTTTTAAACAGCGATGTTGCTTGTTTGTTAAAGTATGAATGGAATATGTGTCCATGAAATGTATGCACTATAACTGGCACTTTTAAACTTATGGCAGCTCTTCTTCCTAAATATCCGGCTTTTGATGCATGAGTATGAACTATATCGGGTTTGTAGCGTTTTATTATATTTTTAATTTTTGCATATGCTATCAAATCATTGTAGCCAATTTCTCTGCTCATTTCTGGGATAGTAATTGCATGAATACCAAGTTTTTTGATAATATAATCTGAGCAAGCTTCGTCTTTAGTGTTTGAGCCCCCAACCAAGAGAGTATCATAGTCAGGTGCTAAGTACTTAGTGAGGTAAGCAACATTGTATGTTGGACCTCCTAAATTAAAACGATTGATAATTCTTAAAACTTTTGCCATAACTTACATGTGTTTTATCCACCATTTTTGAAAAACTATAATTGCCCATATCTTTGCGGGACTGTCGTGTGGGTTTGGAGAATTAAGTTTTTGCTTTAGTTTTGAAATTTCTTTGTAGTTGAAAATTCCTTGCTCATTAATAAAATCTTCAGATAAAATTTTATCGTTAATCAAATGTTTTAAATCTTTTTTAAACCACATTAGCAAAGGAACTTCAAATCCATGTTTAGGGCGACTGAAAATTTCATCTGGAAGCAAATCATTAAATGCATTTTTTAGAATTCGTTTTCTACTTGTGGAATTAATTTTAAAATGTGATGGCAAACTAAACGAATAATCAATAATGTTTTTATCTAAAAATGGAGTTAATATTTTTAATCTATTTCCTGAAGCCATTGTACTAACTTTGATAAGCATATCGCCTTGCAGAACTAAGTTCATGTCGGTTAGTAAAATGTTATTTATATCTTTTAAACAAATATCTTTATTTATGAATTTGTGTTTTTTTGCTGAAAATTGAGAATAATCAATTTGTAATTTTAAAATGTTTTTTGCGTATTCTTCTGTTCCAATAGCAGCCCAAAACCAATATCTATCGTTAGGACTCAGCCCATATCCAGTAGCAAATCTATCTAATTGTCGTGCTAAATTCGACATTTTTGAACTTCTAGATTTTGGAACTATTTTCCAAATTGGATTTAAACTAGCTGCAATTTTTTCTTTTGTTCCAGGATAACTAGCTTGAAAATGTGCAGAGTGTTTGTTGTAGCCTGCAAACATCTCGTCAGCTCCATCTCCACTTAATACTACAGAACAATGTTGACTAACATGTTTGCTTAAAATATTTAAAGCAAGTGCAGAACTATCGGCAAACGGCTCGTCAAAATTGTCAAAAGCAGAGTCAATATTGTCTAGCAACTCTTGATTTGTAATTTTAAAACTAGTGTGATTGGTCTTATGTTTTTGTGCAACTATTTCAGCAAATTGGGTTTCATCAAAAAAATCTACATCTTTATATCCTATAGAAAAAGTATTCAAATTCTTTTTAAATTTGGAAGCTAAAGCTGTAATTACGCTAGAATCAATTCCACCAGACAAAAAACAAGATGCATCAGGATATTTAGCTAATTTATTTTCAATAGTATCACTTAACAGTTGTCTTAGTTTAGAAGAAGCTAGTTCAAAATTATCATAATTTTCAGGATTAAAACTTGGTGTTATTTTATAATAGTTTTTAATTTCAAGTCCTTGCTTATTAATTTTTAAAAAACTACCATATCCAAGTTTGTTTATATTTTTAATGATACTTATATTTGGTAAAATATAATTCAGTTGTAGGTATGAAAATAATGCCGCAGAATTAATTTCTTTTGGAATATCAAATTGCAAAATAGATTTTAATTCAGTTGAGAAAATAAATTTTTCATCATCTTTATAAAAAAACAAGTTTTTAAAACCTATGTGGTCTCTGCTAGCTATCAGAGTTTTTGTTGTTTTATTAAAAAATGCAAATACAAAATTTCCATTTAATTTTTCAATAATCGATTCGCCATGTTCGATTAAAAGAAAAAGTAAAATTTCTGCATCGGTTTTTAATTTACTTCTATCTGTATTATTTATTAATTCTTTTAAATTTTCAGTGTTAAAAATATTGCCTTCAAGTATTAAATAGTAGTTTTTGTCATCGCTTATTGCAATATTATCAAGATTTTGTGTGTTTTTTAAATTGGCAAAAGCAATATTGTCTTCAATAAATAAGTTTGGTTTTTCATTTTTATTCTTTATTAAAGTACTGATGCTTTTTTCTAAATATTTTGCATATTCAGAACTAGCCTTATCAAAAGTCAATATTCCAACAATTCCGCACATATAAAGTCGTTGTTAGTTATCGTTTGAGAACATTGGATCCCAAGGTGGCAATAAAATTGGTTTTTGGTCAAAAAGTTTTAAAGTCTTATCGTCAATAAATTTTTTATTTACAACAACTCTAAACATATATTCGTCAAACCATTCGTCAGTGAAGGTTAAATACCCATTATGTCCGTGACTGCTACCCCATGAGTTTTCAAATTGCCATTTTATTGGTTTGTCGTCTTTGTCTGTATCGCAAGCCATTAACAACATTGCATGAGCAGAGCCAGAATCGTAGGTCTTAATTCTTGCAGCTTTGTTCATTTTAAATTTAGTACCTAACAAGGCTTCAAAATTGTAATTATTAACATCTAATGTGCCTTCAGCACTATGAAGTTGTTTTCCCACATCGCATGAAGCATAAAGAGCTTCGTTGTTCTTAATGCTGTTTAGAGCAAAAGTTTTTATTTCATCAGATGGTAAGTTTAAATATATCCAGTTTTTACCTTCTAAAACATTTCTATCAAAATCAATTTCATAAACTTTATAGTATTCTCTTGTTGGGTCGTTCATAAACATATAGTAATCCTCAGTATTATAATTTGGGAAAATTTCTTTAAAAAATTCTTGAGGAGTATATGTTTTGGCTTCTGAAATATTATTGTCTTTGTCAACAAATCTGTATGAAAACTCAGTTGGTGGTTCGCCAAGGAAAAGAACTAGTATTCTGTAAATTTCAGAAATCATTTCCATTTTCGCAGATTGTAGTTTTTTACCAGTAATTCCTTGTCGTCTTATTTCTCTCAGCTCCAAGCCGAACTCTCTAAGTTTAGAGCTTAGTATATTATTAAGCCAGCGTGTGTTTTCAGAATGGAAAGTTTCGGGCATTACAGTTTTTGGCACAAGACCGTATTTGTTAACTAAATTTGCAAAAGAGTTCCACACACCTCCGTCTGTAATTGGATCTTTAAAAAACCAATCAACTGTTCTATCATCCATTTCTTTATCGTGGTATTTTAAAACTCCTTCGAGAAATAGGTTTGATTTTTCTAGCATGTCGTAGAAATATAGATAGTTAGTAGAAAATTCAAAATTTGATAATTTTTTCTCATCTATAAGTTGTGGTCTAAGAATATTCAAGCCAGTAAACATCCAACAACGTCCAGAAGATTTTTGGTCTGTAATTCCTTTAACTTTAACTTTATATTTAAAGTCGTGAGTTTCTTTACCAACAACATCTCTGTTAAGTGCTAAATTTCTAATGTCATTATTTGTTAACGCATTTCTAATTGCAATATCATTTTCGGCTTTTTGAGAATAATTGCTTCTTATGATATTTAAAGTGTTGTTGTCTAAATTACCTGATTGTGCAAAAACTGCTTGGACTGTGAAAATTAAAACTAAAATTGATAATGTTCTTTTCATTTTATTTTTATATTTTTATGTTATAGTCAAATAATGTAAAACAAAAATTATTAAACTATGTTTTTTTAATTTCCTACAAAGATATATTTTTTTAAGTAATAAAGTGCTTTTATTTAACATAAAATCTATTTTTTGTGGCCGATTTCGTTTTTACAACTTATGGTTAAATGTGTAAATTGCATATAGTCTGTAATTGCTTTTTCTTATAGGTTCTATAAAATCATCCTAAGTGTTAGTTTTTGCAATGTCAATTTTATAGTTTAAATCATCAATTTTAGTAATAATAACACTGTCAAAACCTAATTCATTTAGTCTTTCTATTGTAGCTAATTCTCCTTCTTTTAATTTTAAAACTTTTCTTAAAAGCCAATCAGCCAATGCTTTATTTGGGTCTGTCATTAAAGCTTTAGCATTGTCTTGACAAAGTTTAGCTTTTAAAATTTCTTTAGTTGGCACAATTAAATTGAAACTAGTATCTCTGTCAGGGAAAAAATCAGGGAAATTTCTATGAATTTCAATAGGTACAGGAATATAAACTTCATTTAAATCTCTTGGTCGTCCACCAGCATTCCATTGATTTAAACCGCTTTTTTCATAAATGTACTTTTGTTTATTTTTGTAGCTATACAATGGTAAAACTACGTGATTTGAAATAGAACTTGGTTTACTTATATCAAATTTAGGTAAGCTGGCTTCGAATAATTCAAGTAGTAAAGTGTAAGGGTCATCTATAATTTCTATCGGAATTACATAAGTGTTTTTAGGGATGTGAAATTTTCTAGAAAGTGCGCTTTTTGAAAAGTTATATGAATAAAAATTTTTGTCATCATTGAACTGAATGCTTTTTGAACTTTGTTTGACAGAATGTATTTTATCTATATTTATATAATCATAATCGGTTTCAAAAAGCAAAAGTTCTTTGTTTTTTCTTGCAACAATATGATATAAAGAGTCTTCAATTCCATAAATTCTTTTTGCAAAATCAATTCTTTCATTTCTAAACTCTGCAAGTTTTATTGCTAAATCATCGTTAGATTTAGTTTTTAAGATATTAGATAAAGAATTAAATTCAGCAATTTTTTCACTTTTTGAGTCTGTTTTACATGTGAAGGTTTTTAAACCGATACCGATTGTTCCAAATTTTGCGTCAAAAGCTGTATCTGATCTGCTTAAATTTTCTGCATTAAAACATTTACAAAAAGCATTTTCAATAAATCTGTAGTTTATCAATGGTGATGAGCTGTCGCTGAATAGTTTTGACAATTTAGAAACAGCAGCTAGCAATTTTATATAATTACCATTATTTTTAATGTCTATATTTGCAAATGTATTATTCATAATACTTTTAAAATTTGTTCAGCTATTTTTTGGATTAATGGAACTGTTACAGAATTGCCAGCTTGCATATATAGTTTGCTATCAGCGATATCTGGCAATATGTAGTTTTTAGGGAAACCCTGAAATGAAAAACATTCTCTAGGAGTAAGTTTTCTTATCCCGAAGTCATCTTTAATAATTGGAACATTATGTCCACCTGTACCCATATTTGCAGTTAGTGTGGGGCAAACATTGTTTTTGTTTTCACGTACATACACTCTTCTCCATTGATAAACAGTGTTTTTATTTGTAACAGACTTTTTAAGTTCTGAGTAATAAGGATGGTCTTTTTTGTAATAATATTTATCCTCTTGCCTATCTTTTTCAAGTATGTCGTGAATTGTTGTTGTTAATTCAACTTCAGGTGGAAAAGCAAATTTTTTGTAATTTTTAACTTTAGTTGGTTCAAAGGCTACAATGAAAATTCTTTCACGATTTTGAGGTATGTTCGCATGGGTCATCGAGTTTAGAACTTTATAAAAAACTTGATAGCCAAGCTTATTTTCTAAAATGTTTTTTATTATTTTAAATGTATTCCCTTTGTCGTGGCTTAAAAAGTTTTTAACATTTTCTAAAAGTAAAACACTCGGTCTATGTTTTTTTGCAATTTTTGCAATATCAAAAAACAAATTACCTCTAGAATCATTAAATCCTTTTTGGTATCCAGCAATAGAAAAGGCTTGACAAGGAAATCCTGCACATAAAATATCAAAATCATTATGAGGTATAAAACTTTTTACTGAATCTTTAGTAATATCGCCAAAAGGGACTTCTCCAAAATTGTTTCTATAAGTTTTTTGAGCATTGGGTTCAAATTCGCTTGTAAAAACGCATTTTCCTCCAATATTTTGTAAAGCTAGTCTGAATCCTCCAACACCGGCAAATAAATCAATAAATTTAAAGTCGTATTTTTCAGGTGCTGGAAAAGCTACATTCTCAACTTCAAATAGCAACATTTGTAAAGCTTCTTCGGCTACAATATCAATCTTTTCTGTTTCTTTTTTATATTTAATTAAATTATCAAAATGTTTAATCGCCTGTTTTTTGTAGTGATTTTTTATTCCATTCTTGTGATTTTGTAAATAATGAGTTATAAAAGCAGTATTTTCAGGTTCATAAAACTTTAGTTTAAAAGTTTTATTATCAAACTCTTCAATACTTATTTTATTACATTTTATCTTCATACTTATTTTGAGCCTTTTTTTGAATAGTTTTTGAAATTAATTATTTCTAATTCTTCTTATAAACAATTGAAACTAAAGTTTTATCGTCTCCGCCCATGTTAATTGTTAAACCATATGGTTTATTTGCTGGTATGTTGATTTGTGCATCGCCTGCTTTGCCAGTAAGTTGTTCCCAGATGGTTACAGCTTGGTGTACTCCTGTTGCTCCTGTTGGGTGTCCCCAGCCAACTAATCCACCAGTTGTGTTTATTGGCATTTTTCCGTTTCTGGCAGTATGACCATCAATAACGAATTGAGCACCTTTGCCATGTGGAGCAAGCCCTATGGCTTCTATAGCTAAAATCCCAGCCATAGAAAAACAGTCGTGAAGTTCTATGGTAGCTAAATCGTCTTTTGTGATTTTTGCCATTGCAAGAGCTTTCTTAACAGCTTCGGTAGTTGCATCTAATTTTGTATAGTCATCTGGATTTTTTGTTAAATCATTTATAGCTTGTCCTATTCCAATAACTTCAACAGCATCTTTTGGTGTTAATCCACATTTTTTTAAGCCTTCTTCCGAAACTATTACAATTGCAGAAGCACCGTCTGAAACTTTAGAACAATCAAATACATTTAGATTGTCAACAAAAGTGCGTCCGTTTGGTTTTGTCATGCCAACGCTCATCAAATCTGCTGTTGTGTTGTGAAATTCTTGAGCAGTTGGACATAAGCGTGCATTTTCTATCGCATTTTTATACCAAGTTGCCATTGCTTGACGGGTGTAGTCGTAGCCAAATTTTTCGTAATATTTTCCAGCTCTGTCGCTAAATTTTCCTGGGAAGAAATGAGCATGTCCGTCTTTACGTTCTTTCGCCCAGCCTGCACCAGCAAGAACATCAGCTCCATAAACTGCTTTCATGGTGTTTTGAACTTCTACTCCAATAACTAAAACAACATCTGCGGTTTCGGCTAAAATAGTTTTGATTCCTGTAGCTAAAGCTAAAGAACCCGAAGCACAAGCTCCTTCGGTTTTGGTTGCAGGTTTGTATTTTAAACCTTCGTCAATCATTGGGAAAAATGCAGCCAAGTTTCCTTGATTGTTATATCTTGCAGCCATAAAGTTTCCAACAACACATTCGTCAACATTTTTTGCACCGCCAATTTGCTTTAATGCTGCTTGTCCTGCTTCAATCATATATTCTTCAAGTCCTGGACGAGCTTTTCTTGGATTAAATTCTTTTCTGCCGCTACCCATTGAAATTGTGTTGTAGCCAGCGACCATATATATTTTTTTTCTTAATTGCATGATAATAACTCCTTATTTTTATTTAATAAAATCGTTGATTGGACCATAAGCATGGAAAAAGCCTGTCATTAAAACAGTATTTACATCATCAGCTGTGAATGCAACTTTGTCTGATACAAGTTTTTCGCCAATTTGCTTTGATTTAGTGTGGTATTCTACTGCAAGTTTAGCACCCATTCCGCTTTCTCTTTTTAAAGCCGAAAAATATTTAGTTAATACTTCATTTTTATCAGGGTGTTTAACAACAACTTTCCATGGCTGATGTTCTTGTGGTAAAGCTCCAATAAGTTTATCGCATTTTTCAGAAATATCTTCAATTTTTACGTATTCTTTTTTGTCTAAATCCCAAATTGCAACAATTCTACCTTTTTCATATTTTAAGAAACCGTCTTTTTGAGAACCGTCATGGTTTTGACCACCTTTAACTCCAATTTCCATCATAGTATCCAAAAGCGGACTGTGGATATCTTCGTCTGTAACGTATGGTTTCATAACTTTCATAATAAATTGGCAAACGTCAATTCCCACATAATCAATAAGTTGGAAAATTCCCATAGGACGAATTAAAAAATCTTGAGAAACTTTATTTACAATATAAACTGCTTCTGCAAAGCTCATATCTTTTCTTAATTTTTCCATTCTCATCATTCCATAAAGTGCATCACGCATGAAATGTCCATTGCCAATAAATCCTGCTTTATCGTAAGATGGGACTTCGATTTTTCTTAAATTTTTAATATAAGTGCTAACAAATTCTCCCATTATATCAGGAGTTTGGTCGCATTTAATTACTTCAACCAATTTTTGTACTGCTGGTGGATTGTAAAAATGAACTCCAATAATTCTACCATTCAAATTTGCTTTTTCGTTTAAGTAAGAAATTGGAATTGATGATGTATTTGTGAAAAACCAAGGTTCACATTTTGAATTTGCATTAATTTGAGCAAATATTTTTGTTTTTAAGTCAGGATTTTCGCTTGCTGCTTCAAAAATGATATGCGACTCATAAGCCGATTCTGTTGTTGTAACAGGACGAATCATAGCCATTACATCTTTCACATATTGAGCAATTATTTCTGAATTATAAGCCAAATCTTTTCTGTCTTTATAATTTTCTCTTAATGCGTTAATTTTCCTTTCGGCTTGTTTCACAAGTTGGTCTTGAATATAAGTCATTAAGCCCGACAAAGCTTTTTGTGAAATATCCAAGGCATATAAAATATAATGTTTGTCTCTGTTTTCAGGTTTCATGCTAATATCGTACATTTCCATAGCAGTTAACAGCAAGATGCCGCTACCCATTTTTCCGGCAGCTCCTAAAACTGTTACATTTTCAAATCTTTCGTTGTAATTCATGTTGGTTATTCTTTTAATTATATAATATTATCTTATTTGATTTACCAGTTAGGTTTTCTTTTTTCTAAAAAAGCTGTCATTCCTTCTTTAGATTCTGGTTTGCCAAAAAGTTTAGAAAATTCTTTTATTTCAAGCTCCGAAGCTGCTTCACAACTCATATTTATACCTTTTACAGTAACTTCTTTAGCTTTTTCTACAGCTAATTTACCTTTAGAAGCAATTTTTGAAGCAAGTTTATGTGCTTCGTTTAGTAATTCTTCAGGTTCTGTAATTTTTTGTACAAATCCTAATCTTAATGCTTCGTTTGCATCAATCATGTCAGCAGTTAACAACAGATTTAATGCATTTGATAGACCTACAATTCTTGATAGGCGTTGTGTCCCGCAATATCCAGGAATTAAACCTAAATTAACTTCTGGTTGTCCAAACTTAGCAAAAGTATTTGCAATTCTAATATCGCAAGCCATTGCAAATTCACAACCACCGCCTAAAGCGAAACCATTAATCGCTGCAATCACAGGAATTTTTAAGTTGGCAACTCTATTAAAAGTGTTATGTCCTGTTTTAGCAAATTCAAAAGCTTGTCCTTCGTTCATTTCCGACATTTCGGCAATATCGGCTCCTGCAACAAAAGCTTTACCGCTTCCAGTAATGATTAAAGCTCTTAAATTATTATTTTTTTCAATTTCGTCCAAAGCAGAATTAAGCTCAACAAACACTTTAGAGTTTAAAGCATTAAGTGCTTCAGGTCTGTTCATAGTAATTTGAGCAGTAGTTCCGTCAATTTTAAATTCAATATTTTTGTATTCCATAATTAGCTTTTTTTAAACTTAGATTTCAAAGATAATATATTTTTTTTTAAATGCAAGAGAAAATAAAATTTGAAGTTTAATCCAAATTGACTTATGTTAGTTTGGAATTAAAAAAATAAAATATATTTTCGGATAGTATTTTTTCTTTAAATCATTGCTTCAGCTATCATTTCAATGATGTCTAAATTTTGGATTTCTTCTTCTTTGTTTTTGTATTTTAAACCATCAGTCATCATTGTCATGCAAAAAGGGCAGGAGCTTGCAATAATTTCAGCTTGGGTTTTAAGAGCATCTTCAGTTCTTTCAATAAAAATTTCTTTATCGCCTTTTTCTGCATCTTTAAACATTTGTGCACCGCCAGCACCACAACAAAGAGCAAAACTTCTGTTTCTTTCCATTTCTACTAAATTAATTCCTAAACTTTGTAGTAAGAAACGTGGAGATTCGTAAATGTTGTTTGCACGTCCTAAATAACAAGGGTCGTGGAAAGTAACGATTTTGTTGGCAAGTTTTGTTTTGTCAATTTTTAATTTGCCTTGTTTTATCATGTTTTCTAAAAACTCGGTATAATTCACAACTTCGCATTCGCAACCTAAATCTGGATATTCGTTTTTAAGAGTGTTGTAACAATGTGGACAGATAGTAATGATTTTTTTGATTTCATACATTTTGAAAATTTCAATATTACTTAGTGCCTGCATTTGGAAAAGCATTTCGTTTCCAGCACGGCGAGCAGGGTCGCCAGTACATGATTCTTCTGTTCCTAAAACAGCATAGTCGGTTCCTATATGGTTTAAAATTTTAGCAAATGCTTTTGCAACTTTCATATATCTAGCATCAAAAGCGCCGGCACAACCAACCCAAAATAAATATTCAGGTTTTTTACCTTGTGCAAACAATTCTGCCATTACTGGTACTTGTATCTTTGTTGAGTTCATTTTTCTAAGTTTTAAATTTTTTATTCTGTCCAGTTTAATCTATCTTGATTTGAGTATTGCCATGGGGCACCGTTATTTTCAATATTCGAGAAAATCGCATTAAGAGCAGCAGGTGCAGCAGCCTCTTCCATTACTAAATATCTTCTTAAATCCAAGATAAAAGTAGGATGATCGATATTTAGAGGACATTCTTTTGCACAAGCATTGCAAGTTGTACATGCCCAAATTTCTTCTTCGCTAATAAAATCACGAATTAAAGTTTTTCCATCTGAGTAAGAAGAGTCTTTTACCAAATGTGGTCCTTTCATTTTCATTCTCAAGCGAATATCCATAATGACTTTTCGTGGCGACAATTCTTTTCCTGTAATATTAGCAGGACAAACTGATGTGCAACGTCCACATTGAGTACAGGTTAAAGAGTCAAGATAATTTTTCCAAGTAATATCTTCAACATCTAAAATTCCAAAACGGTCAGGAACACTTCCTTCGTCAGTACTAGCTGCAAAAGCAGTTTCTGGGTCTAACATTGATTTTACTTCTTTAGTAATAGAATCCATATTTGCCATTTTTCCTAGTGGTGTCAAACGACTAAAGAAAACATTAGGTAATGACATAAATATGTGGAAGTGTTTTGAATAAGGAAGTATATTTGCAAATAGGAAAATCAATAAAATATGCGACCACCAAAAAATATCGTGTAAACAGTTAATAGTATCTGGTTGCATACCAGCAAACATTGGAGCAATGAGTTCACTTATAGGAAATCTGCCAACAAAATCACTGTTTCCTGCGAGGTAAAAAATATTTAGTCCTGCAAGAGTTATCATTAAAATTAAAATAAGGCTTAGAGCTATATAAGCATCAACATGGTTTTTGTGTTTTAACTCTTTGCCATTAAGTCTTTTTATTTTTAATACAGCACGTCTAATGATGAAAATCACAACAAATAATGCAATTATATAGGCAAAAATATCGCCAATTGCCATTATAATATCGTAAACAATTCCGCCTACTGATAAAATTCTTTCGGTTCCAGCTACGCCATCAATTACCATTTCAATACTTCCGAAAATAATTATGCAAAATCCCCAAAAAACCATTGCGTGCATAAAACCTGCAATAGGGTTGCGGAAAATTCTTTGTTGTAAAAATCCGTTTATGATTGTTCTTTTAATTCTTTTACCAAAATCGCGAACAGGATAGGCAGGCTTAGTTAATTTGAATAACTGATATATTTTGAAAATAGAATAGGCAAAAACGCCCAAAGTTATTGCTAATAGAACAGAAAAAATAATTTGTGACATAAATAATTTTAATTAAAATAAAACTTGTTCAAAAATATAATCTTGAGCGAATTAAAAAAATGATTTTATATGTTTTTAAATTTTTTCACAGACTCAATCAATCTTGGCAATACTTCAAAAGCATCTCCTACAATTCCGTAGTCGGCATATTTAAAAATAGGAGCATCTTTATCTCTATCTATTGCTACAATAACTTTAGAAGCAGACACACCGCCAATATGTTGAATTGCACCGGAAATTCCAACTGCAAGATAAAGGTCTGGAGCAATAATTTTTCCAGTTTGTCCAACATGTTCTTCGTGTGAACGCCAGCCTTCGTCAGAAACTGGGCGAGAACATGCTAAGCCAGCACCTAAAGCGTCAGCTAATTCTTCAAGTGGTTTCCAATTGTCGCCAGATTTTAAACCACGACCACCAGAAACAACAATACTTGCTTCGGTAAGAATAATTTTGCCACTTGTAACATCTGTTGACTCAATTTTAGTTTGAAAATTTGTAGGAGTATTTGGTGTATAATTTTCAATATTTACAGCTTGAGGATTTTCTACAACTTCGCAAGAATTTGGATTTAATGTTAAAACTGCTTTTGGCGATTTTACTTGTACATTTTGAAAAGCACCACCATTATATGATTTGCGTTTTAAAGTTAATGGAGAGTATGAACTTGGAATACTAACTATACCACTAACTAAAGCAGCTTTTAATCTAACTGAAAGTCTTGGTGCAACAGCTTTACCTATGTTTGAATTTGTGAAAATAATTGTGCTTGCATTTTCTTTTTCAGTAATTTCGTTTAAAAGTTTTGCATATGCTTGACTATCATGCGTTTGCCATTCTGGAGCATTGATAGAAATTATTTTTGAAGCACCGTATTTTGCTAAAATTTCAAGTTCTTCGTTTGGCACATTACCAATAGAAACTGAAACAACAGCTTGTTGGGTGTTTTTTGAAATATTAGTAGCGTAAGCAACAGCTTCTAAGCTACTTTTTTTAATTTTTTCACTTCTATTTTCTGAGAAAACTATAATTGACATAATCTAATTTTTAAATTTAATAAAACTCTAATTTATAACACTTTAGCTTCGCTATGTAAAAGTTCAATCAGCTCATCTGTATTTTCAGCATCAATCATTTTACAATCAGCTTTTGGTGGTGGTACTTCAAAACTTAAAGCTTCTGATAGAGCTTCTGTAGAAACTGGACTTGAAACTTTTATAGGTTTTGTTTTTGCCATCATAATTCCTCTCATTGCTGGAATACGTGGATTTATGCAAATACCTTTTTGTACAATAGCAACAAAAGGAGTTTGAATTTTTACAGTTTCTTTACCACCGTCAATTTCTCTTTTTAATGTTATATCACCATTATTAAATTCAAATGAAGATACAGACGAAACCGAAGCTATGTCCATAAATTCTGCAATCATACTGCCAACTGCACCAGCATTAAAATCGGAAGATTCTATACCAGCGAAAATAATATCGTAATTTTCATTTTTAGCTACTTCTGCAATTTGAGCTGCAATTGTATATGAATCGCTTGGTTCGCAGTCAATACGGAAAGCATCATCAGCACCTATAGCTAATGCTTTTCTTATAGTTGGTTCAGTACTCACAGTACCAACGTTTATTACCGAAACTTTTTCGATTTTTCCTGATGATTGTTCTTTTATTTCTAATGCTCTTGTTAAAGCAAATTCGTCCCAAGGGTTAATAACCCATTGAACACCATTGGTATCAAGGCTTTTCATGCCGTCGTCAAATTTAATTTTTGTTGTGGTGTCAGGTACATTACTAATACAAACGAGTATTTTCATATTTTTATAATTATTATTTAATTTTTAAAATTTGTACAAAGATAACTTATTCTTTTAGAATAGCCCTTGAAATTATAATTTTTTGAATTTCAGAAGTGCCTTCATAGATTTGTGTTAGTTTAGCTTCACGCATTAATCTTTCTACGTGATATTCTTTCACATATCCGTAACCACCGTGAATTTGAACGGCTTCAGTAGTAATTTCCATAGCAACATCGGCACAATATTGTTTTGCCATAGCACTCATTACAGAAAAATTTATTCCATTATCTTTTTGCCATGCTGATTTGTAAACTAAATTCCTGCCATTTTCTAATTTTACAGCCATATCAGCAAGTTTAAAAGCAATTGCTTGGTGGTTTGCAATTTCAGTTCCGAAAGTTTTTCTTTCTTTTGAATATTTTACAGCTAAATCAAAAGCACCGCCTGCAATTCCCATAGCTTGTGCAGCAATTCCCATGCGTCCAGCATCTAAGACTTTCATGGCAAATTTAAAGCCAAATCCATCATCGCCAATTCTATTTTCTTTAGGAACTTTTACGTCTGTGAACATAACTGGGTGAGTATCAGAGCTTCTCATTCCCATTTTGTTTTCGTGAGGTCCAAGTGTAATTCCAGGAGAATGACGGTCAACTATAAAAGCATTTATTCCTCTGTGCTTTAATTCTGGATGTGTGTGTGCAACTACTATGTAAATTCCTGCATTGTCAGCACTTGTAATCCAGATTTTTGTGCCATTGAGTAAGTAATGATCGCCTTTGTCTTCTGCTATAGTTTTTAAAGAAGTTGCATCAGAGCCTGCTTCTGCTTCGGAGAGTAAAAATGCACCAATTTTTTTTCCACTGGCTAAATCGGGTAAAAATTTACGTTTTTGTTCTTCGTTGGCAAAATGTTCAATTCCGTAGCATGTAAGGGAATTATGAACTGCTAAAACAACAGCTGCAGCAGCATCAATTTTTGCAATTTCTTCTAATGCTAAGACATAAGAAATTGAGTCCATTCCGCTACCTCCATATTCAGGACTGACAGTAATTCCAAAAAATCCCAATTCTGCCAAAAGTTTCATTTGGCGGTGAGGAAAAGTTGCGTTAGTATCGCGTTCTATAACATCAGGTAAAAGTTCTCTTTCTGCAAAATCGCGAGCAGCTTGTTGAATCATCAATTGCTCTTCTGTAAAATTGAAATTCATAATATAATATATTTTATATGTTATATATTAAAAACTCAAATATAGGATTTTATCATTAAAAAACCTATTGTTTTAAGAAAATTTTGTGATTTTTTTTAAATATGTTTGTCTTTATTACAAGTTCATAATAAAATTTGTCATAATATTTTTCACTTCTTTCTCTGCTTCAAAATGTGGTATATGTCCGCAGTCTTTTATTATCTCGATTTGGCAAGGATACTTTATATTGTTTTTCAAGGATTCTAATTGTTTTAAAGTTCCGTATTCGTCTTTATCGCCTTGAATTGCTAGCACAGGGCATTGAATAAGTTTTAAATATTTTTCTATATTCCAACTAAAGTAGTTTGGGTTTGTCCATACATCATGCCAGCCATGAAACATTGAAACAGTATTTTCGCCATGATATTTTTCAAATCTTTTCTTTAAGTTTTTTTCGTAAAAAATACCATACATTTTTTTTACACCATTATAAGTAATTTCTTCTACAAACAAGTGAGCTGCTTCGGTAATAATTGCTTTCGTATCGTTTGGAAACATTGCAGCATATAAAATAGCTAAACTTCCGCCATCGCTATGCCCTATCAAAATTTTTTTTGAATTTGGTTTTAGAAGTTTGTTGAAAATCTGAGGCATAAAGTTTTCGGCATCTTCTTCCAAATAATTTAGTGTTCTGCTTTCGCTTACTCCATCTGATTTTCCATATCCATATCTATCATAAACTAAAGCAGGTATTTTTAAATTATCGGACAATTTTTGCGGAAATTCTTTCCATTGACCTATAGACCCCAAGCCTTCGTGTAAAAAAATTAAAACATCATCTGTATTATCGAAAAATTCAGAATTAATAAATTTATAAAAAATATTTTTATTGTTTACCTTTATAAAACCAGAGTTCATTTATGTTTATCGTTTTGAGACAGCCTTTACCGAGATTTGGCTTATTCTTTATTTGATGAGTAAATATTTATTAATTTTTTCATTCCATTAGAAATTTTCTTTTCAAAAGTTTCTTTTGGACCAGGACCTTCTTTGCCCATTTTTTCGGTTTTGTCTTCACCGTGTCCGTAAATTTCTTCAAGAATATGAGCGTATTTTTTATAAATCACATTTCGTTTCAACTTCAAAGTTGGTGAAAGTTCGCCTGTTTGTTGTGACCATTCTTCGCATACAAGCCTAAATCTTTTAATTCTTTCATGTTCGCCAAGGGTCTCATTAACTAAATTTATTTCTTTTTGAATTTTATTTATGATTTCGGAGTGTTTAATTAGGTCGCTGTTTTCGCGATAGTGGATTTTGTGTTTGCTGGCATAAAAATGAAGATAGTTGAAATTGGGCGAAATAAGAGCACTTACAAATTTTTCGTTTTCGCCTACAACCATTAATTGCTCTATCAAGTTTGAAGTTTTGAACTTGTTTTCAATTACTTGTGGTGCAATGTATTTCCCGCTCGAAGTTTTAAAAGTTTCCTTTATCCTATCAGTTATTTTTAGATATTTATTATCAATAAATTCTCCAATATCTCCAGTATGGAACCAGCCATCTTCGTCAATTACTTTTTTTGTTTCTTCTTCATTTTTATAATAGCCAAGCATAATATTTGGTCCTTTGGCAAGAATTTCTTTACTTCCTTCAGCAATTTTAACTTGCACTCCTTCTAAAATGGGTCCAACAGTTCCAAGTCGTGATTTATTCCAGTCGGGCCAATTTACTGCTAATACAGGCGAAGTTTCAGTTAAACCGTAGCCTTCGCAAACTCTAATTCCTGCCGCAGTATATAATCTTGCTAATCTAACCTGCAAAGATGCTCCACCAGAAACAACAGCTACTATGTTTCCGCCAAAGGCAGCTTTCCATTTGTTGAATACTAATTTTCTATAAATACCTAATTTGAATCTGTACATTAAAGAGTTTTTTCCTTTGTCATCGTATTTCGTTCCTAATCTAACTGCTGCAAAGAATATCCATTTTTTTATTCCTTTCAAATCTTTTCCTACGGAAATAATTCTATCGTAAAATTTTTCTAAAACTCTTGGTACAGAATTAAATAAATGAGGTTTAATATCTTTTAAATCATTAGCTATTGTTCCGAGATTTTCTGCGTAATAAATAGAAATTCCTTTAATTTGGAAGCAATAATTTAACATTCTTTCGTAAATATGGCAAAGTGGTAAAAAACTTAACGCTCTTTGTCCGTGGTCTATTGGTACAATAGGTTTTACAGCTAAAGCATTACTTAAAATATTTTTATGCGAAATCATTACACCTTTTGGATTGCCTGTAGTTCCAGAAGTGTAAATTAGAGTGTGCATATCATTTTCGTCAACTGATTTTTTTCTTTCTTCAAGTTTTTTCATCAGCTCTTCTTCGTTTTCTTGTGCTTCTTGAATCAAGCTAACCCAGTTTTCTATTCCTTCGATATGATGAAAAGTAAAAACAGTTTGAATTTCTGGGATTTTGTCGGCTATAGGTTTTAATTTTTTATAAAGATTTTGGTCAGAAACTATAATTATTTTTGCATCAGAATGTCTTAAAATATATTCTAATTCTTCTCCACCAAGAGTTGTGTAAATAGGAACGTTTACTAATCCAGCAAGCGAAATCCCCATGTCAGCAATATTCCAATGCGGTAAACTTTGAGACATAGTAATTATTTTTTCACCTTTTTTAAAGCCTTTATTTATTAATCCACAAGCAAAAAGATGAGAATATTTATAATAGTCTTGTGCCGAAAAATTTACCCAAGAACCTTTTTCTTTGTATGAAAATGCGTCTTTTAATTCAGCATATTCGTTGTTATATAATTCTAAAATATCAAAAACTCTTTTTATTTCCATTTAATTATTAAAATTTTTGTGTTGTTAGATTATTTTAAGGAGTCCAGTGTTTACTTGCTTTTTGAAATGGACAATTACCACATTTTTTTGGATGTTTTATTATTGAAGAAATCCAGTATTTATATCCGATTGTTACTGTGAAAGTATTTTGTTGATGCCCATATAGTAAAGATAGTGTCAAGTCATTTTTATCGTTTAAAAAAAGTGCATATTCTAACTCTCCCATAAAGCCAAGTTTATATTCCCAAGTTCCGTTTGCCCCCCAATGTTTTTCTTGGATATATCCTGGAATTGTTGACCATAAGCCTCTGCCATATAAATTAAAGCCAGCTCCAACACTGAATGAGTTTCTCCAGATTTGCACTAATCTTTGTTTAAGACCAAGATGTAAGGTAATAGCAGGTTTTGCAGCAGCATCGTTTAAAAAGCCAAACATTCCTCTAAAAGCAAAACTGTCTTCTCTTAGATAGGATTCGTAGCACAATAAAAATAAAGGCTCTGTAACAAATATCGCATTTTCGTCAATTTTATTGTCAAATAAATGTTTATTAGTTTCGTTAAATGGATGAATCCCAATAGGCGAAAATTTTAGTTGAATAGTAGATTGGCTAAACACGTTTACGACAAGTGTTAGACAAAATAATAAGAAAAATATTTTTAAATTAAAAGTTCTCATAAAAAATTTCGGTCATATTAATAAAATAACCGATAAAAAACCATATTTATTTCAAATATATAAATATTATTTTAAATTTTAATGAATTATTTTATGTTTTTTTAAGATGTTTTGTGTTGAAAAAATAAAAAATCTTTACTAAGTGTTTGATTATTAGCGAGTTTTGTTTCGGTTCTTGATGCTAATATTTTTATTCGTTCTTTCTTTTTTACTTTTTCTATTTTCGGGTTTGTACCAAAAGAAATAGCTTAATTGTTTGTCTTTTTCTTTTTGAGATTTGGCAATATAAAGTTTTTCGCCTGTGTAAGGATTTATTCCAGTATAATACATAACTGTTGATAATGTCATTGGAGTGGGAGTGAAGGATTGTACTTGTTCTGGTTTATATCCTATGGATTTTAACTCTTTTGCAAGTTCTGCCATGTGTTCTTCTTTGCAACCTGGATGAGATGAAATAAAATAAGGAATAATCTGTTGATTTAACTCATATTTGTCGTTGACGTTAAAAAATATTTTTCTAAGTTTTTTAAAACCTGAGAATGAAGTTTTTCTCATTAGTTTAAGAACTTCAGGCGAGCAGTGTTCTGGAGCTACTTTAAGCCTTCCAGAAACAAATTTACTTATTAATAATTCTAAATATTTTTGATTGATTTTATTTGTTTTGGGATTCTTTGTTTCGTGAATTGCAATATCATATTTTATGCCACTACCTATGCTGATTTTGGTAATACCTTTAATCTTTAAGGCATCTTGATAAAGATTTAATAATTCTTCGTGAGAGGTGTTAAGGTTTTTACAAACGCTTGGAAATATACATGAAGGTCTTTTACATGTTTTGCAAATGTTCAAATCAAAACCTTGCATTTTATACATATTTGCTGAAGGACCGCCAATGTCTGTTATATGTCCTTTAAAATCAGGCATTTCTGCTATTTTTTGCAATTCGTTTAAAATTGATTTTTTTGAACGACTCGCAATACTTTTTCCTTGATGAGCGGCAATAGTGCAAAAACTACAAGCTCCAAAGCAACCACGATGAATATTTACCGAATTTTTAATCATTTCGTAAGCAGGTATTGCTTGTTTTTTCGAATATCTTTGATGTGGTAAGCGAGTGTAAGGCAAATCGTAAATTTCGTCCATTTCTTTTTCGCTTAATGCAGGAAAAGCAGGATTTACAATTATTTTTTTGTTTTCTGTAATTTGTGTAATTCTTTTGTCGCTATTGTAATTGGTTTCATTTTCTATTTTTACAAAATTTGTTGCATATTTTAGTTTGTCTTTTACAACTTCTTTAAAAGAAAATAGCTCAATGTCAGAATTTTGTTTGTCGTCAATTTCGCCTATGTAAGCACATTGTCTTATGTTGTAGCAAGATTTTATATTTTTTGTTTCTTTAAGTTGTTTTGCAATTTCTCTAATTGATTGTTCGCCCATTCCATAGACTAATAAATCGGCTTTTGAGCTAATTAAAATTGAATTTAAAATTTTATCTTGCCAAAAATCATAGTGAGCAAATCTTCTCATTGAGGCTTCAATTCCTCCTAAAACAACAGGTGTTTCGGGATAAAGCTGTTTTAAAATATTTGAATAAACATTGCTTGCATAATCTGGTCTTTGTCCAGCTTTTCCACCAGCAGTGTAGGCATCGTCAGATCTTTTTCTTTTTGCTGCGGTATAGTGGTTAATCATTGAATCCATATTTCCGGCACTAACTCCAAAAAATAAGTTTGGTTTTCCAAGTTTTTTAAAATCTCTTAAATCGTCTTGCCAGTTTGGTTGTGGAATTACAGCTACTTTAAAACCTTCTTTTTCTAAAACTCGTGCAATTACTGCTGTGCCAAAAGATGGGTGGTCAACAAAAGCATCTCCGCTAACAAGAATAATGTCAGCAGCTTGCCAGCCAAGCGTTTGCATTTCTTTTTTTGAAGTAGGAAAGCTAAGTGTTGTGTTGTTTACCACTGTGGAAAAGGATCAGAAAACAATGAATTGCCGAAAGGTCTGTTTATTAAGGGGTTGTCATAATAAAATGGGTCGTAATGTCTTAAAAAAGGATTTTGTGAATTGTTTCTCAGAATGCTAATTTCTGCAGAAAAATAAGAGTTTTCGCCAATTTTATAATCAAAGCCAAAAGAAGTAAATGCATTGTTAGCATTGTTTGAGATTGCAACTGGATTTGTGTCAAAAATACTGCTTGCATGAATTCTAAGTCTATCGTTTACTAAATATGAGCCTTTCATAAAAAAGTAAAGTTTATTTTGATTCATGATTTTTGAAGTTTTGTTTTCAGCATTCCAATCTAAATATGAAGGAAAATTTGAGTGTACAAAAGCTGTTCCTGCCGATAAAGTAAACCTATCAGAAAAATTGTAATCTATTTTTGGCGAAACATAATTATAGAAAAGATTTTGTCCATAAAAACTTGAAAAACCTGTTCCTACCGAAAAACTTGTACGAAATTTATTAGTGTTTGTTTTTGTTTTAAAAGGAATTTTCTTTTCTTGCTCTGTATTATTGGTGTTGGAAAAATGATTTTCATCACCAAAATAAAACTTATCTTCTTGTGCAACAACAAGTTGAGAAGCTAATGCAAAAATTAATATCAAAAAATATTTCTTCATAAAATAATTTTTGTAAAGATATTAAATTTCTGAATAATTACAAAAGAGAGGATTTATTTTTTAAAAATAGTTTTCTTGTATAAATTAGAAAACTAAAATCTAACTAAAAGAGAAAAACTACTAAATACAATGGTATATAATATTGCAGAAAAAATAAAATCTTTTTTTGCTTTACTTATTGTGGCAAAAATAATATATAATAAAGTATTACCAATAGCAACACTTGCCATTATGTCTTTGCCTGGGTAATCTTTAAAAATAAAATATAAAGCTAATAAAAAAAACATTTTATAATAAATTTCGAGAATAATGGAAATGCTTTGTAGTGTATTTGTTTTAATTTTAGCATTTGTAACAATTACATAAATCAGTAGTCCAATTGAAATTGGTAAAGCAAGCATGGTAATTATCCCCATAAATGGAATGTCTATTTTATCAAGAACACATAAAAGTATGAAACTTGATACTATTAGTCCTTCTTTTGTTAGTGTTTGCATAGTTTAGTTGTTTTAAAGTTATTTTATTTATTGTATTTTGCCATATCTTTTAAAAATAAACTTCAATTTTTGTATTTGGAATTATTAGCTTATTGTTGCCGGGTATAAAATCTTGCATTTTATAAGATTGTAAATTTTCAACTTTATATTCTTGTTTAGACATTTGAAATTTTTTACCAATAGGTTCATCATCACACCAATCTGGTGACGACTGATGTGAAACGATTTTTGTGTTAAAGTCAATAATATAAGTATCCCATTTTTCGCATGGGATAGCGTAGTCAACAGTTGCTTTTGTTAAATAAAAATCGTTGTCTTTGAACTCAAAACAGTGGTTGAAATAAAATTTATTTTCAGCTTCTACAGAGTGTATAATGTAAATTTTATTTTCATCAATTAAAATCTCTTCAAAAGGATCAATATTTTGGTGTAAATAATCTGCACTTAAAACAGGTCCAGTAATTTCTTTCCAGATTATAGTTTTGTTATTTTCTTTTTTACAAATATAAATTTTTCTATCAAAACCATTTGTGTCTTTATCTTCGTTGGTAAGGTATAGGTAAATAATTTCATCAATATTATCTTTATCCAAATCACCTTTTGTACTTGAAATTAATTTATAAGTATCTGGTACAGAAAATTCTTTTGCAGAGTCGGTAGTTTCTTCACTAAGGTTTTCACTGCTTTTATTTTTGCATGAAAATGAAAATATTAGCAAAATTAATAATAGGTATAAAATGTTTTTTCTCATAATTATTCGCCAATAATTTTAACCATTACTTTTTTACGTCTCATACCATCAAATTCGCCATAAAAAATTTGTTCCCAAGGACCAAAGTCGAGTTTACCTTCTGTAATTGCGACAACAACTTCTCTACCCATAATTGTTCTTTTTAGATGTGCATCGCCATTGTCTTCATAAGTGTTGTGTTTGTATCTGTCGTAAGGTTTTTCGGGAGCTAATTCTTCTAGCCATTTTTCAAAATCTTGATGTAAACCAGATTCGTCATCATTTATAAATACACTTGCGGTAATGTGCATTGCATTTACTAAGCACAATCCTTCTTTAATTTTGCTTTCGTAAAGACAGTTGGCAACATCTTGAGTGATATTTATAAATTCACGGCGTTGAGATGTCTCAAAGTACAATATTTTTCGGTATGATTTCATAAAATTTAGTTTGTAAATTCGTTACAAAGTTAAGAAAAAATAGCTTTTAAACTACTATATCTGATATTTAATTTTTAGTGTGTGAAAAATAATTTTATTAGAATATTTTAGAATTGTATCTTTGTCAAAAATTTAAAGATTTGTACTATACAGGTTTATTAAATAATGGAATAAGAATTATTCATCGTTATGTGGATTCTTATGTTTCACATTGTGGCATAATAATTAATTGTGGCACTCGAGACGAAGATTTTAATCAGCATGGCTTGGCTCATTTTGTGGAACATATGCTTTTTAAAGGAACGAAAAAACGAAAAGCATTTCATGTTCTTAGTCGTATGGACGATGTAGGTGGCGATATAGATGCATGGACAACCAAAGAAGAAACAGTAATTGCCGCAAGTTTTTTAACTGAACATTATGAACGTTCAATAGAATTATTAAATGATGTTGTTTTTAATTCTGCATTTCCACAAAAAGAGTTGGAAAAGGAAAGAGAAGTAATAATAGATGAAATTAATTCTTATAAAGATTCGCCTTCTGACAGTATTTTTGACCAATTTGATGAATTGTTATTTCCAGATAACTCTTTGGGACGCAATACTTTAGGAACAAAATCAAAACTGCTAAAATATAATTCCGATGATTTATTGAATTTTGTAAAAGAAAAATACAATACTGAGCAAATGGTATTTTGTTCTATTGGAAAAATTAAATTTGAAAAATTAGTAAAGTATTGCGAAAAATATTTTGGTCAAAATCTTGAAAATCAGCGACTTTATCAGAGAGAAAAATTTGAAACAAAAACAGTTTTTAATAAATCAGTAAAAAAGAACACATATCAAGCTCATTGTGTTTTAGGAACTTATGCTTATTCTTTTAAAGATAATAAGCGCTTGCTATTGTCTATGTTGTCAAACTTACTTGCTGGTCCTGGAATGAATGCAAGATTGGTAATGATGTTGCGTGAGAAAAAAGGAATTTCTTATAATATTGAGTCAAGTTATGTTTCATATGAAGATACAGGCTGTTTTAATATATATTTTGGGTCTGATAAAGATAAACTTGATTTGGCTTTAGAAATTATAAAAAAAGAATTGATAAAGTTGAAAGAAAATAAGTTGGGAAGTTTACAATTATCGAAGTTGAAAAAGCAGTTTGTTGGGCAACTTGCAATAAGTAGCGAAATTCATTCAAATACTTTGTTGTCTATGGGAAAAACCTATCTTATTTATAATCAAGTAGAAACGCTAACAGATGTTTTGAAAGAAATTGATACAGTAACGTCAGAACAATTGCTTGAAGTTGCAAACGAGATTTTTGATTTGGATAAATTTTCAACTCTAATTTATTATTAAAAGGAAAATATGGAAAAAATTGCTTTGGATTATGTTGAAAATTATTGCGAACCCGAAGATGAATTGTTAAAAGAGCTTTCGCGTGAAACGGCACTAACACAATTACATCATAGAATGCTCTCGGGAAATTACCAAGGACATTTGTTAGCTATGTTTGTTAAATTTTTTAATGCTAAATCAGTATTAGAAATTGGTACTTATGCAGGTTATTCAACTATTTGTATAGCAAGAGCATTGCCCGAAAATGGAAAGATAACAACAATTGAAGTGAATGATGAAATTCAATGGCTTTCTGAAAAATATTTTGAAAAGTCGGGAATGAAAAATAAAATTAATGCATTATTAGGCGATGCAAAAGAGATAATTCCAAATTTAAATCAAGAATTTGACTTAGTATTTATAGATGGCGACAAGCAAGAATATATAGAATATTATAATTTAGTTTTTCCAAAATTGCGAAAAGGCGGTTTGATTTTAGCAGATAATGTATTGTGGAATAATAAAATTTTCGGCAAAATTGAATCAAATGACTATATGACAAAAGGAATTTTAAAATTTAATGAATATATTGCACAGGACACAAGGGTTGAAAAATTGATTTTGCCTGTTCGTGATGGACTGATGATGATAATTAAGAATAGATAATTGAATAATTGATAATTAAGAATAGATAATTGAATAATTGATAATTAAGAATAGATAATTGAATAATTGATAATTAAGAATAGATAATTGAATAATTGATAATTAAGAATTGATAATTGAATAATTGAAAATTAAGAATGAATAATTAATAATTAAGAATTGTGTCTCGACTCTGCTCGACACCCAATAATTGATAATTGGATAATTTAGCTTCGCTGCATTTTCTGTTGTCTCTCGGCATAGCTCAAGCAAGCTTGGCTCTACACTCGCTCCTCAGAAAATTGAGAATGAGTTAAAAGTTTATAAAGTTAACCGAGTTTACTAGCTCGCTGAAAGCAAAAGTTTTAAAGTAAAGTCAAATCCGCAGCCACTTTTAACTTTTTACAGAGTTTTTGTTCGACCATTTTGTAAAAAAATTAATTCGTATAATGAATTAGTGAAAATTTTGTGTTTGTTTTTAAAAAAAAGTATTAGCTTTGTGGCTGAAAAAAGTTTGAAATAGTTTGTTTGTAACTTTTTGGCGTAGTTTACAATAAAATAGGCGCTTTTGTTTTTTTGGTACAATATTTGCTTGGTATGTTTTTGTCGTAAATAAAAATAGTATTAACTTAAATTTAATTTTATATGAAAAAATTTTTTACAAACTTTATTTTAGTTATGTTGGTGTTAATAGTTTCTGCCAATATTACATTTGCACAAACAGCAATTTTAGAAGAAGATTTTGAAGGTGGTTCATTGCCTGCAGATTGGACAGTTATAGATAACGATCAAGACGGTAATGGATGGACTAATTTAACACCATCTCACATAAATTGGTTGACACCACATAGTGGAACAAACGTTGTTGGTTCTTTCTCATGGAACAATGGCACATTGACCCCAGACAATTATTTAATTACACCATTAGTGGCAGGGGCAACTAGTGTTAAATATTACTTTACAGTAAGTGAAACATATCCTACTGAACATTATGCTGTAATGGCTTCAACGACAGGTAAAGCAATAGGAGATTTTACAATTATATTCGAAGAAACAGCTACTAGTGCATCAGACTGGACTGAACGCATTGTAGATCTTCCAGCAGGAACAAAATATGTGGCTTTTCGTCATTATAATAGTACAAATCAACACTGTATATTATTAGATGATATAACAATTTTTGGCATTGTCCCTACTTGCCCATCAATAAGTAATCTTAGTGCAACAGTAAACGATAATGATGTAAGCTTAACTTGGGATGCTCCTAGTACATCAGAATCTTACACTTACACTATTACTAAAGACGGAGTTGAAATAGAAACTAGTTATGAAGCAACTACTTATACAGACTTAGACTTAGAAGCTGATACATATGAGTATTGTGTAAAAGTAGTTTGCGAAAGTTGTACTTCTGAATCAGTTTGTGAAAGTGCTACAGTAATAGTAGAAGAAGATAATGCTTGTCCACCTGTTAGCGACCTTACAGCATCAGTAAACGGCAATAATACCGTAACTCTTAGTTGGGTCAACCCATCAGTAGATGCGTTACCAAGTGGCTGCACTGGTGATTTTTATTTTGTGTTTTTTCGTGGAAATAATTATCTTGGCATAAACAAAACAGAAGATCTGACTACTTGGACAACTGATGTGCTTCAAAATGGAACTCATACATTGAGTGTCGTTGCATTTTATTTAAATGACAATGGTGACTTTATTTGTTCTGCCGAAGCATGTGCAACAGTAACAATCAGTGGCAGTTTTGATTGCCCACCTATTACCGACCTTAGCGTAGCAATGATAAATGAGGATAATGCCGTAGTTATTAACTGGACAAATCCACCAGAAAATGAGTGGCCAAGCGAATATATGTATTATTATTTTTATGATGGAGAAACTTTTATAGGTGAAGCTCCTGTTAGTGGATTAACTTCGTGGTCAACGCCTATGCTTACACAAGGAATCCACTCTATTGGAGTAATAATAATATATTCTGGAGTTTGTGTTTCCGATATTGTTTTTGAAGAAGTAACAATAACAAATAGCTATACTTGTCCACCTGTTACCAATCTTAATGCAGAAGTAAATCCAGACAATACAGTAACTCTTACTTGGACTAATTCAGAACAACCAAGCACTTGCGATGGATTTTTTAGGTTTGAATTTTATCTTGGTGCTGTTTGGATAGACGAGAGCGATACTGAAGATTTAACAACATGGACAACAGGTGTGCTTCCAAATGGAACACATACTTTAAGTGTCGTTGTATATTATTTAAATGGCAATTACAACTTTATTTGTTCTGCCGAAGCAAGTACAACAGTAACAATTGATGATAGTTTTGATTGTCCACCTGTTACAAACTTAACTGCAGAAGTAAATGCACACAAAACAGTAACGTTTAGTTGGACTAATCCAGTCTCAAGTGCTTGGCCCAATGGTTGTACTGGAAATTTAGACTTTGAATTTTTTGATGGAGATAATTTTTGGGACAATGATGATACTGATGATTTAACTTCATGGACAAGTAGTGAGGCACTATCAAATGGAACTCATACACTGAGCGTTGTTATATATTATTATGACGATGCAGGCAATAATATTTGTTTTGCCGAAGCAAGTACTACAGTAACAATTGGAGAAATAACTTGTCCATCTGTAAGCAACCTCGTTGCAGAAGTAAACGATAATGATGTAAGCTTAACTTGGGATGCTCCTAGTACATCAGATTCTTACACTTACACTATTACTAAAGACGGTGTTGATTTAGAAACTGGTTATGCAACAACTACTTATACAGACTTAGACTTAGCAGCTGGTACATATAATTATTGTGTTAAAGTAGTTTATGAAAGTTGTATTTCTGAATCAGTTTGTGAAAGTGCTATAATAGAAGAAGAAGTACCTTGCCCATCAGTAAGCAACCTTGTTGCAGAAGTAAACGATAATGATGTAAATTTAACTTGGGATGCTCCTAGTACATCAGATTCTTACACTTACACTATTACTAAAGACGGTGTCGAAATAGAAACTAGTTATGAAGCAACTACTTATACAGACTTAGGTTTAGTAGCTGGTACATATAATTATTGTGTTAAAGTAGTTTATGAAAGTTGTACTTCTGAATCAGTTTGTGAAAGTGCTACAATAATAGTAGAAGAAGATAATACTTGTCCACCTGTTATCGACCTTACAGCAACTATAAACGCAGACAATACTGTAACTCTTAATTGGACTAATCCAGCTCCAAGCACTTGGCCAAGTACTTGCGAAGGCGATTTGTTTTTTGATTTTCATATTGGAGATTATGTAGGAGAAGATGATACTGATGATCTAACTACATGGACAAGTAGCGTACTTGCAAACGGAACTCATACATTAAGAGTTATTGTATCTTATTATGATAGTGATACATATTATATTTGTGAAGCAGAAGCTAATATTGTTGTAACAATTAGTGGTAGTTTTGATTGTCCGCCAGTTATCAATTTAACTGCATCAGCGAATCCAGATAATACTGTAACACTTAATTGGACTAATCCAGAGCCAAGTGCTTACCCAGACAATTGCGATGGTGAGTTTGGTTTTGAATTTTATCTTGGAGCTACTTTTCTATGGTATGACGATACTGAAAATTTAAATTCATGGACAAGTGATGAAATCCCAAATGGAAATCATACGTTAAGTGTTGTTGTATATTATTATGACAATTTTAATAATTTAATTTGTTCTGCCATTGCAAGTGCTACAGTAACAATTAGTGGTGGCTTTGATTGTCCATCAGTTGCCAATCTTAATGCAACTATTAACGAAGACAATACTGTAACTCTTACTTGGACTAACCCACAACCCGCAGATTTTCCAATTGGTTGCAGTGGAAATCTTGATTTTCAGTTTTATGATGGAGCATATCATTTAGGAGATGACGAAACTAACGATTTAACTTCTTGGACAACGCCTTCACTTTCACCTAGTACACACACTTTAGCTGTTGTTGTGGAATATTATGATGATGGTGGAAGTTATATTTGTTCTGCAGAAGAAAATATTACTGTAATAACAACTAATATTGAAGACATAAAATCTTCTCTTTTCTCAGCAGAAATATATCCAAATCCTGCAAAAGATATGCTAAACATTGTTAGCGATAGCGAAATTATAAGCTACGAACTTTATGATGCAATCGGAAGATTGATGCTAAACAATTCAAATGTATCTAACACCGAAAGCATTGTAAACGTTTCTTCGCTAAAACACGGAATGTATATGCTTAGACTAAATACTGTGAATGGAAGCGGAACTTTTAAATTGATAATTGATAATTGAATAATTGATAATTAATAATTCAGCTTCGCTGCATTTTCTGTTGTCTCTTGACATAGCTCGACACTCGATAATTGAATTGATAATTAAGAATGAGTTAAAAGTTTATAAAGTTAAAAGTTTTAAAGTAAAGCCAAACCGCAGCCTCTTTTAACTTTTAACTTTATAAACTGTTTTTTCTGCTGTATAATATATTTTAATTTTTGTTTTTTATTAGAGTTTATTGTATCTTTGAACAAAATTTAATTTTAATTTATATATATGAAAAAAGTATTAATTGCTACCGAGAAACCCTTTGCTAAGGAAGCTGTTGCTAGTATCGAAAGCATAGGACAAAAAGCGGGTTATCAAATTGTAAAATTAGAAAAATACACTTCAAAAGACGAATTGTTGAAAGCAGTTGCAGATGTTGACGCAATGATTATTCGTAGTGACAAAGCAGATAGAGATGTTATTAATGCAGGTAAAAATCTAAAAATTATCGTTAGAGCAGGTGCTGGTTTTGATAATATTGATTTAGAAGCTGCTACAGAAAAAGGTGTTGTTGCAATGAACACACCTGGGCAAAATTCTAATGCAGTTGCAGAATTGGCTTTTGGAATGATGGTTTATAATGCACGTGCAAGTTTTGGTGGGGGTTCAGGAACTGAACTAAGAGGAAAAACTCTTGGTATTCACGCTTATGGTAATGTTGGAAAATATGTAGCTAAAATAGCTAAAGGTTTTGGTATGGAAGTTTATGCTTATGACCCATTTATAAGCAATGAAGCTATTCAAGCTGACGGTGTAAAACCTCTTGCTTCTGTTGAAGAATTATATAAAACTTGCCAATATGTTTCTTTACATATCCCAGCAAACGACCAAACTAAAAAATCAATAAATGCTAACTTGCTAAAACTAATGCCAAAAAATGCTTGCTTAGTAAATACTGCTCGTAAAGAAGTTATTGACGAAGAATCTATAGTTAAATTTATGGAAGAAAGACAAGATTTTAGCTATGTATCAGACGTAGCTCCAGACAATGCTACTGTTTATGCAGACAAATTTGCTGGAAGATATTTCTTTACTCCTAAAAAAATGGGTGCTCAAACTTCTGAAGCTAACAATAACGCAGGAGTTGCTGCTATCAATCAAATTGTTAACTTCTTCGAAAAAGGAGATATTAGATTTAAAGTAAATAAGTAGTAGAATTTTCATAAGAACAAAAAAGCTCTTCAGAAATGGGGAGCTTTTTTATTGTGTGCATATGTCGCGTAATAAGATGAAAACAAGGCTAATCTAAAATGAATCAGCCTTGTTTTAAACATTTTATATTTATTTTACAACAACAGTCTGAGTATCTATTATTTTATTATCTTGGATATAAACAACTTTATAATAACCTATTTTTAAACCAGTTATATTTATTTCATTTAATCCTTCTTTTATTGATGTTAACCTTTTTACAGTCTGACCAACAGAATTGATAATATGTATTTCACAATTATCACTAGATGTTAGTAAATTGATTTTGAAATTACCTTGATTAGGATTAGGTATTATTTCAAGTGAAGCAGCCTCTTTCAAAAGTTCTTTATCGCTAAACGAATTGTCATAGAATTCGTCATCAAGTTCAATATCATTTCCTTGTGATTTTTTTGTAGAATAACAATTTTCACAATCTTCTATTGCTATAAAAAACTCATCAATATTTAAAAGTCCTTCAGATGCAGTTTTTTCAGCATTTATTTTACATAACCATGTTTGTATATGTTCCATTTCTGATTTATTTTGTTCATCTGAAAAATCATACAATAAATTTTCAAGGTAACTAATTGCATCATCATAATTGCCTATTATTCTATATAATAGAGGTATATCCAAACTATACTCGTAATAATCAGTATATGATAAATTAGGATTTGTAACAAGGTTTTCATTTAAAAGAATTATTTTTTCAATCCCATTAATAAATGACTGATTAGCTTTGTCATGATTTACAAATGTGTAAAAATCAGAAATGATACTATGTAAATCGCCATAAGCGATGCTCATATAGAGTTTAATTTCTGAATAATTATTAGAATCAGTCCAAGTATTGCAACTTGATATTAGGTTTGAATATTCTTCAATAATAGTTAAAAATGCAGTTTCAGAATTAATGTTTTTAGATTGCTGTTGTAAATAGCTAACAGCTTCATCTAAAGGCATTGTTTGTTCTGATATAGTTACTGTAGGTAAATTATTGTTAGTTGTTTCTTCCAAAATATTTTCAGATAAAAAATCTTGTGGCGATTTCGGCTGTAGGCATAACAGATATGCAGGAGGGTTTCCAATCAAGTAGTTTACAGGCACATTCGGATTAGATGGAGGATATTCACGCAAATAGTAATTATCTAGATATACAGGAGTAGCGTTGGGGTTGCTTTCCCATCTATTTCTTGTTACTCTAATTGGGAAAAGTGTAGGAACCCATCCATACAATGTGTAATAATCATTAGTTGCTTGTAATTGATTGTATTTGTCGTATAGATCCGTTATACCATAATTTAAGTAAATAGTGATGAAATTATTAGACAAATCACACATATGAGGTTTAATATTTGTTCCATTTGCTGTTCTTACACCATATCTATTTCCATTAATAAAGTTACATACCATATTCACATTAAATGCCCCGTTAGTTCTAAGTCCATTTGTTGTGTTTGATTGAATATAAGTATTATAAGTATTAATGTGTGCGCCATTACTACCAAGATAGTAAATTCCACTTCCGTTATTGCTTATGTTACAATCAGTGAAATCTGATACAAAACTCATTCCATCACAATATATACCATAATTAGTATTATTTACCACATTACAATTTGTAAGATTTAAACCTTTTCCATAAATATTGATTCCTTGAGTGTTTCTTCTAAAAGTACTATTTGTAATGAAAAGTGCAGCTCCGTCAGCCCAAGTAAGATTTCCATAAAGACCATAACACCCATACTCAAAAATAGAATTATTGATAGTAACATTAGATTGTCCAATAAATAAAAAGCTTCTATGATTATTATGTGCACCTGTTGTTGAAGTAACTTTCACATTATTAAATGTTACTGGATATGAATGATCAGCCTGCATTCTTTTTTCATAGCCCATTTCAATTTTGCAGTTTTCAAAAGTAAGTGATGTAAGATTTGGAAAACGAACAGTGTTTTGTTGTATTTCTAAAACCTTGTCTGATTGCCCATTTCCAGAAAATAACATAGATGCACCAGTGCCTGCAGTAATATTATATGTATAATCTGGTCCAGGATTGCTAAATTTGATGTAGCCGTTGCCGGTGAAGGTAAATTGGGCGTTGGGGGCGATAAATAAGTCGCCGGCGATTTCTATGTGTGAATTATCTCCACTAAGGCTTATTGTTGTTCCTTGTTCATATATTAATTGCCCACCATCTTCAATGATTAATTGACCACCTCCTTCAATGATTAATTGACTACCTCCTTCAATAATTAAAGTCCCTAAACATTCTATTTTGGAATTATTACTAACAGTTAGGGTAGAGTTATTTATAATATAAGTTATTGAATTTTCGTCAAGTTTTAATGTATTTCCATCTGTTATAGTAATATCTTTTGTAACTGCAATAAGGCTTTTATATGTTTTGTTTGATGTAATATTTTCGTATAAGATTGTTGGGTATTTTAATGAAGTATAATCTCCTATTTCTCCCAAATCAGATTCTACAGAAGTTTCGTTTGCTCTAGAGTTATAATTTTCATTCCAATCGTGAGCTTCTGTAACAGAAATTATATTATCATTATTTACATCTGCATTTGTATAGCTTATGCCATAATAGTTATTTACAAAATTTGGAGATTCGCCTCTGGTTGAAGAATACATATGAAAATCATATTCGCCATGGTAATATGTTCTATTATTAACAAGTTCATTTTCTTCCACTGTATTGTTATTAATAGTTCTATTATCTGCTCTGTATGCTGATTGATTATATTGAGCAGCTGACGAGAAATAAACATTATAATTCTCTAAATTATCAGCAAAGCCCCCTGAATTACATTGTTGCATCCAAAATACTTTTTTATACGCAGGTATAGGATTAACTAAATCTGCAAAGTCTTCATCGCTCATATTACCATCAAGTAAACACAGATAAGATTTACCGGAGCTATAATACCCGTGGTCAAAAGTCCATACAAATAAAAAATCATCGTCTGTTATTTGCGGCCTCCCATTTGTACCGTAACGTAAGTCAGTAAAAATGTTTTCAACTGATATTGTTGATGCTTCATCATATACAATATTAACGTATTGATTATTATCATCATATTTTTTATATCTACTACCAGCATTAGAATAATCTACCCCATCTGCAAATAGCACAAAAACATTCTCAGGGTTATATCCAAACTCATCTACTAGCATTTCCCACATAAGAAAAGTATCGTTCCAAAATTCTTCCATTGCAGCTCTGTCAAACCCTCCATTCCAAATATTTATATTCTGTCGGTTTATGAAATTATAACTTGCATAATCACCTGTTATTAAAACTGCATATTTTTCTTGTGCTTGCATTAAAAATGCACAAAACATAAACAAAAGTAAAATTTTAATTCTTCTCATTTTATATTATTTTTGTGATAATGTCGGAACTGGGGGAATTTTTACTAAGTAGCTTGCAATTTGACTAAGTAAAATTACCTATTCCTACTATTATCAGGTTAATAAATTTTAATTAAAAACAATTTTTTGGCTATAACAATTTTCGCCATAACTAAGTTTTATTATGTAAAACCCTGTATTTACCTCCTTTCTTTGTATGGATTTACTTTTAAGAGTTAATAAATTATTTCCTTGTGTCCCGGGTTTATCAGACAATATTTCAATTAGTTTACCGGACGTATCGTATAATTCTATTTTAACTTGTTCAGGTTTATTAAGATAAAATTCAATGTTGATTTCGTTGTTTGTGGGATTTGGGTAAATAATTATTTGTTGTGATTTTTCTTTAATAGTTGTTATTCCCTGATTTCCTGATTCATAGGTTCTATAACATATTCTACCAATTGAATCAACATGAGGTCTTCCTTTATAAAAAAGGAACAATAAATTATCTTTCTTTATAAATTTATTTGCACTTTGCTGTATTTTCATGTCGTTATACATAAATGCATTTCTAAACCATATGCTATTTGCATAATAATAGATGTAATGTAAATATAATCTTTCATTATTGCTATGCTGAGGGTGTACTCTAAAAGAATATTGATTAACGATTTTATTATTATTATTAATGTCGCATGCAATAGCACAATACTCTAATTTTTCACCTGTATTAATAAGTTTTTTATTTAACCAACTCCCATTAGCAAATTCTTTATAGTAAGTGCCTTGAATTGGTCTCACTGTATGAGATAAATATTCGTTCCAAACGATATGTGGTTCGTTTTCATTATCTAAACAAATATCACTTCCATTAAATGCAGAATCGGAGATTTGCACAAAATCATTCCATATTTCATTTGAATATTTACAAAACAATAATTTTGGAGTAAAATAATTACCTTGTGAATAAGAGTTTGCTATTAAGCAATAGAAATTGTCTAAACTATCTGATATAATTTTCTCTAAAGAAAAAGTATTATCTTCTTGTCCTTCTACAACAACATGTAATTCACTCCAACTGTTATTGTCATATATTTTATAACAGACTGTGTGATAGCAATTAAAAAAACAAAAAACTTTATTTTCCGAGTTAATAATAATGCTTCCATTTGTCGCTCCCATTATGTTTTCTGTTATTGTATCTCCAATACTCCAATTTTGACCATCAAATTTTTTAAAAACCACCTTTGTGTTAGTATAATCTCCAACATCATATGAAAATGTTACATATAGATTATTTTCATTATCTGCTGCTATATGAGGATCTAAAGTCCATTTTTCTTGATTATTGGATATATCAATTGGAGTTGTCCAAGTTACTCCTAAATCAATAGATTTAATATAATAGATTTTACCAAAATTACTACTTATATCAGCACTATATACCATATGCATTGTATTGTTTTTGTCAATAGTAATATTATAGTCTCTAATAACGAAATCTGTTGTTTCCCAAATTGAAAACTCTTCAGAATAGCCAAACTCTGCACTTTGTGCTATTGAGTTAAACACTAATGAAGTCAATAAAATTATCAAACTTATATTTTTCATACAGTTATTTTTTTAATTAAAAACAATTTTTTGGCTATAACAATTTTTGCCATAGCTAAGTTTTATTATGTAAAACCCTGTATTTACCTCCTTTCTTTGTAAGGCTTTACTTTTAAGAGTTAATAAATTATTTCCTTGAGTCCCGGGTTTATCAGACAATATTTCAATTAGTTTACCGGACGTATCGTATAATTCTATTTTAACTTGTTCTGGTTTATTAAGATAAAATTCAATGTTTATTTCGTTGTTTGTGGGATTTGGGTAAACATTTAATCGTATATTATCTGGTATTTTCGAAATTTTTATATCATCAGTTTCTGTTGTTTTTTTTCGTAAATATATACTTGATAAATATTCATTATTATTGTTTATAATCGTATCTATTAATCTGATATAGAATAGGTAAATTGTATTTTCATGTTTTACAAAGAGATTTTTGCCAGTTGGTGTTGACTCCAAATATGATCCGTATTCTAATTCATAATTAAACCAACGACCGTTATAATATCTGTAATGTCGGTGAAAATAATAACTGTCGTTGCGTAATTTTTGTGTAACACTATTTACTATTTTAATTTCATTATTTGCATCAGTTATTATTGCATTTTCACTAATACTAGGGCTCGCATTAAGAAGTTTTTTAGGCAACCAACTACCATCTTTGTACTCAGAATAATAAAAACCTGAAATAGGTGGAACAACATTAGACATTTGTTCCCTCCAAACAATATGAGGTTCGTTTTCACTATCTAAACAAATATCCATATCCAAACTTGTAGTATCACTAAAAAATATCAAATCATTCCAAACTTCGTTTTCATATTTAGTATAAAAAACTATAGGTGTACCACTACTTAATTCTGATGTGTGAGAACCAATACAATGCAAGTTGCCATCATTATCAGTAACAACTTTATATGCATAATATCTGTTATTGTTTGCACCTTCGCATATTTTATACGTTTGACTCCATATTCCGTTTTCGAATATTTTATAGCAAATTGTATGGTAGTAACTAAAAAAACAATAAACCTTATTGTTGCTTAATGTGATTAACCCATCGGTAGCACCGTTCATTCCTTGGGTAATAGTATCGCCTGTACTCCAGTACTCGCCATCAAATTTTTTAAAAACCACCTTTGTTTTTGAATAATCACCAACATCATAAGTAAAAACTACATACAAATGCCCTACGGTATCGCACACAATTTTTGGTACAGTTACCCATTTTCCGTTGTTGTTGGAGATGTCTATTGGTTGTGTCCATGATATACCATCATCTTCTGATTTTATATAGAAAATTTTATAAAAATTAGATGCAATCTTTATAGACATTACACAATGTATAATACCGTGATTATCAATTGCTACATCAAAGCAACTTATTGGCTTATCTACTTCTTGAGTATAAACAGTAATAGGATCATCATAATCGTAAGGTGCTCTTTGTGCAAGAGAATGTACACTTATTATTGTAAAAAATAGTATAGTAAACGTAATGGTTAAATTTTTCATACGCAAATCTTTTTTATTATTAACTTCTTGGGTGGCAACTACCATTTTCTTATGAACATCAAGTCCACAACCACGAGTGACAACTTGTGCAAATTCTACTGTTTTCATAATTAACTTTTTTAAGTTTATACTTAGTCTGTTAAATGTCAAAAAGATAGTACAAAATTATAAAAAAAGCACAAATTGTGTACAATCGCACTATATTTTCATGCTCGCGGGTGTTGAAAAAATCATGTTGGTTTCATAATTTACTAATTTTTAATTATACGTTTGGTAAATATATTCTGTTTTGTTTGTACTTGTATTAGATATGTTCCTGAAACAAGTTGGCTTAAATTTAATGGAGTGTTGTTACTATGTGTTTTAGTTGAATATATTAGTTTTCCCATAAGGTCGAACACCCTAATTTCGCTGTTGCCTGCATAAGCAGGAAGGTCAATATTGATAAAATCTGTAAAAGGGTTGGGATAAACTTTAAACAACTTTTCTTCAGTATGCGATGAAATGTTATTAAACTTATTGTAATAGTTTCGGCAGGAGTCTTTGTAATAAATTATAGTATCATTGTAAATACCTGGCAATGACAATGCCCTATTGATTTGTACACTACCATCATAATAACACATGCAATCAGTTTGCAACTCAGGAATAGCTGATAACTCAAAAATATCTGACAATATTCCAAAATAATCAAAAAATCTACCATAACCATATTGAAGACCGTGAGGAGAAGAGCCAATTTCTCCTGCAAAACAATAATTACCACTTAAGTAAACTACTTTATACGAATGAATAGGAACATTACTAAACATAAATGCATTATAAGGAGTAAATTCCATTCCTGCACCGGATAAGAAACCTGCTTCCCACCTGAAAATAGAATCAAGATAAAAAGAATTTATACAATTTTCGTACACTGGCATTTGCCATGTTACTGTGTCGCCACGTTGCAAATCGTAGCTGAACGAGAGCACAAATTCTCCTTTGTCAGCATTGTAAAAATAGATATCGCCACCATCTTGGTATGTAAAGCGATCTTGCATTTTTACAGGTTCAAAATCTGGATAAAAATGTCGTATTACTTCTAATTTTCGGCAATTTACCAACTTATATAAAGTGTCGCTTACAGAACGCACATACCAATATTGTGCATACGAATCTGTTGCACCCATATTTGCTGTTTCATAACACCATACTGCTCCAATTGGTGCCCACTCCCATTCCCAGTCTTTGGTGCCTTGCTGGGGAAAACCTGCTTTGCATAAATAAATCAGGCTAAGCAGTAATGAAAATTTTGCTAAGTATTTCATAATTTACTAATTTTTAATTATACGTTTGGTAAATATATTCTGTTTTGTTTGTATTTGTATTAGATATGTTCCTGAAATGAGTTGGCTTAAATTTAATGGAGTGTTGTTACTATGTGTTTTAGTTGAATATATTAGTTTTCCCATAAGGTCGAACACCTTAATTTCGCAGTTGTCTGCAGAAGCAGGAAGATCAATATAGATAAAGTCAGCAAAAGGGTTGGGGTAAACTTTAAACAACTTTTCTTCAGTATGCGATGAAATGTTATTAAACTTATTGTAATAATTTCGGCAAGAGTCTTTGTAATAGATTATGGTATCATTGTTCATAGTTGATAATGCCTTATTGATTTGCACACTACCATCATAATAACACATGCAATCAGTTTGCAACTCAGGAATAATATTTAAGTCAAACAGGTCTGAACTTGCTCCAAAATAACTCAAATAATTTCCACAACCATGATTAGGAATTGTTGCTAATTCCCATGAAAAACATTCTGTTGTAATAGCCTCAACCCTATAAGTTTTAATAGGTGTATTACTATACATAAAAATGGAATTAGGAGTATATTGTGTTTCAGCACCCGATAAGTAACCTGCATCCCAATTTAGAATCGTGTCTAAACAATACAAATCAGCACAATTTACGAACATGGGCATTTGCCATGTTACTGTATCGCCACGTTGCAAATCGTAGCTGAAAGAAAGCACAAATTCTCCTTTGTCAGCATTGTAAAAATAGATATCGCCACCATCTTGGTATGTAAAGCGATCTTGCATTTTTACTGGTTCAAAATCTGGATAGTAATGTCGTATTACTTCTAATTTTCGGCAATTTACCGATTTATACACTGTATCTTTTACCGATCGCACATACCAATAATGTGCATCCGAATCTTTTGTATAAGCCCCCATATTTGCTGTTTTATAACACCATACGGCTCCAATTGGAGCCCACTCCCATTCCCAGTCTTTGGTGCCTTGCTGGGGAAAACCTGCTTTGCATAAATAAATCAGGCTAAGCAGTAATGAAAATTTTGCTAAGTATCTCATAATTTTTAATTTTGCTTTAATTATAGAATATCCTCCTATGCCAAAATCCTATCCCATATATTCTTATAACTAATTAATTTTTATTTTTGTAAAGGTAGCAAAATTGTTTATAATTACAGTTGAGGAAAGCAAGTTTTTATATAAATATGCGAATATTGCGTGATTAAATGATGAAAAATTCTAACTATTATGAAGAATATCTCTTTTTATTCTTCATAATAAACCCTCTTAACTCTTTGACTAATTCCGGTAATTATTTCGTAAGGAATTGTATTGAGTTTTTCTGCCATTTTAATAACAGAATTTTCTGAGCCAAAAATTATTACTTCATCGCCTTCGTTTGCTTCAATGTCAGTAATGTCAATCATGCACATATCCATACATACATTGCCAATGGTTTTTGCTTTTTTGCCTCTAACAATAAATTCCCAATTTCCATTTCCAAGTCTTCTATCAAATCCATCAGCATAGCCAATTGGAACGGTAGCAATAATTGAATCTCTTTTTACTTTTCCCGACCTATTATAACTAACAGTTTCGTCGGCATTGATTTTGTGAATTTGTGAAATTTCAGATTTAAAAACAGCAACAGGAATAAGTTCATCGCAAATGTCTGGTAATAAGCCATATAAGCCTATTCCAAGTCTAACCATTTCGTATTTGTATTGTGGAAATCTTAAAATTCCCGAAGAATTTAAAACATGTCTTTTAGGTTGATAACCAATACCTTTACAAATTAAAGAATAATTTTCATCAAACACTTTTACTTGTTGCTGTGTAAAATAATCCAAGTCTTTACTATCGCTACCAGCAAGATGAGTAAAAACAGAAGCAATTTTAATTTTTTTACAGGAATTAATTAGTTTGCAAAGTTTTGGAATATCGTTTTTTATAAATCCTAATCTATGCATTCCTGTATCAAATTTTATATGAATTTTAAATTCTTTAATATTGGTGAGTTTGATTTCGTTAATAAATTCTTCTAAAATATTTAGAGAATAAATTTCAGGTTCTAATTTATGCTCTATCATGTTGTGTACGCCCTTGACATTTGGATTCATTACCATAATTGGAAGATAAATTCCAAGATTTCTTAATTCAACACCTTCGTCAGCAAAGGCTACAGCTAAATAGTCAACTCTATTGTGTTGCAAGAAATTAGCAACTTCTCTGTAGCCACTTCCGTAAGAAAAAGCTTTAACCATAACCATTAACTTTGTTTCTGTGCCAATTATAGATTTAAAAAAGTTAAGATTATGTTTCATTGAGTTTAAATCTATTTCTATTACTGAGGAGTGATTTTTGTATTGAAGACGGTTAAAAATTTTTTCAAATTTAAAACTACGCGCCCCTTTTAATAAAACAGCTTTATTGCTAAAAATGTGAATAGAAATTTTTTCAAGAAATTCGTTAGTATCAAAATAAAAAGAAGAATCTTTAGGAAATAATTTTTTGTATTTATTTAATTTACAGCCAATTCCGATAAAATGCTTGAGATCTTTTTCTTTAATAATTTGTGAAATATGTTTGTAAAAAACTTCTTCGTTTTCACCACTTTCAAGAATGTCCGACATTATTAATATAGTATCTTTATCGGCTTTTTTCTGATTTAGATAATCAAGAGCAATTATTAAAGAATTAATATCTGAATTATAAGCATCATTAATAATAATGCTATTTTGAATTCCTTCTATAGTTTCCAATCGCATTTCAACACCTTGAAGATTTGCAAATCTTGGAATAAATTGATTTATTTTGCTTTCATCAAGAATGGAAATAATGCCAAAACAAGTAATAGCATTTTGAATAGAGCCAAGGTCTGTAAAAGGAATTTTTATTTTATATTTTTTGTCTTTAAAAATTATTGTTATTAACGAATTATCACTTGATTTTTCAATTTTTTGTACAAAAAAATCAGAGTTTTTATTTTTAGAATATGTGTAAGTATTAGGAATATTTAATTTGCAAACCGTATCAAAAAGTAGTTGGTCATCTTTATTTACAATAGTAGTTTTGCAGTTTTTTAGCAATATCGCTTTTTCTTGATAAAGTTGTTCTGTAGATTTAAAATTTGCTGAATGAGCTTTACCTATATTATTAATAACAGCAATTTCTGGTTTAATAATTTTTTCTAAAGCTTGCATTTCGCCCGGTAATGAAATTCCTGCTTCGATAATTGCTAAATCGCTGTTGTTATCTATTAGCCATAAGGAAATTGGTACGCCAATTTGAGAATTATAGCTTTTTGGAGAGCGACTTATAGTGTAATAAGGATTTAAAATATGATATAGCCATTCTTTAACAATAGTTTTGCCATTGCTACCTGTTATTGAAATTATAGGTTTTTTAAAAAGACTTCTTTTATATTCGGCAAGTTTTTGAAGTGCAGTAATTGAGTTTTCAACTTTTAAAAAAGCAGCTTCTTTAAATTTTTCAATATCAACATCTTCGCAAATTACAAAGTTTCTCACACCTTTTTGATAAAGTTCGTTTATAAATTTATGCCCATTATTATTTTGACCTTTGATTGAAAAAAATAAAACGTCTTTGTAGTTGGTGATATTTCTACTGTCTGTTGTAATTTGCGAAAAAGTATTGTTTTTATTTCCTAAAAAATTTCCGCCAAGAATTTTTGCAATATTTTCAAGTTTCCAGTTTTGCATTTATTATTTTTTTGTTTCTTCGTTGTAGCAACGTCTGCATAGGGGTTTGTAAATGTCTTTTTCGCCAAGTACTACCACAGCGTCATCTTCGGATTGTCTGTATGAGAACTGAGCTAAGTCGCCACAATGTACGCAAACCGCATGAACTTTAGTAACATATTCAGCAACAGCAAACAAAGCGGGCATTGGTCCAAAAGGTCGTCCTAAAAAATCCATATCTAAACCAGCCACAACAACTCTAATGCCTTGGTTTGCTAATTTTATACAAACCTCAACAATTCCATTATCAAAAAACTGAGCTTCATCAATTCCAACAACATCAACTTCGCCAGTTAGTAAAAGAATGTTTTGAGAAGAAGTTACAGGTGTAGAGCGAATAGAAGTTGCATTGTGAGAAACAACATCTTCGGCATCGTATCTTGTGTCTATAGCTGGTTTGAAAATCTCAACTTTTTGCTTTGCAAATTCAGCCCTACGCAAACGGCGAATTAGTTCTTCGGTTTTTCCCGAAAACATTGAACCTGCAATAACTTCAATCCAGCCTTTTTTTGGCTCACCTTTTTTAGGTTGTTCAAGAAACATTTAACAATATTTTTTATATTTTTGTAAAAATAATTTAATTACAAATTTAGAAAAATATTTTGTATGGAAAAGATTTTTAATGTAAAAGAAAAATTAAATAAGATTCTTAGCTTTATTGACAGTATTAATAAAGGTGGTATTTCAGAATTGGAGAAAGAAATTTTATTGCAAAAACTTAAAGATGTCTATTTTGAGTTGAGTTTAATTGAAGTTAATAAAATAGAAGAACTAAAAGATTCTGATAAAGATGAAAAACCAGTTGAGAAAATTATTAAGCCAGAAGTTATTTCTGAAAAAGTAGAAGAAAAACCTATTATAAATAAAGAACCTGAAAAACCTATTGTAGAAGAAAAAGCTGTTGTAGAAACTAAAAAAGATAGTTTTGTCCCTATTGATTTTTTTGAATTAGATGAAGAAGAAAAATCTGATAATAAAGAGGTTGTGATAGAAAAAAAGGAAGAAGTTAAAAAAGCACAAAGTGTTGCACAGGGAAGTTTATTTCCAAGCGACAATAATTTGAATGCCTCTAAACCTATAGGTGAACAGTTGGGACAAAATAAAACTTCGCTAAATGAGATGTTAGCTTCTCAAACAAGTGTACAAGATTTGAATGCAAGAATAAAACCAGTCTCAGATATTCGCTCTGCTATGGGTTTAGGAGATAGATTTTTGTTTGTTCGTGAATTGTTTGATGGAAATACAGATTTGTTTGATGAAACAATAACAAATTTGAATTCTTTAAATTCTTTTGATGAGGCTCATAATTATGTAAAGTCTCATTTTCAATGGAATATGGTAGATACTAATGTGGAAAACTTTATGAATATTGTTAGAAGAAGATATGTATAGAGTAAAAATTTTTCTTGGAATATTTATTTTTATTTTTTCTTTTTCTTCAAATTTACATGCACAAAATCTTGAAAATACAAAAAAAAGAATTGAAGTTTTAAGTTCTAAGAAGTTTGCTGGACGAGGCTATGTGGGAAATGCAGGAGACTTATCTGCTAATTTCATTACTGATGAACTTTCAAAAATAGGATTGCTAAAATTTGGAGATTCTTTTTTTCAAGAGTTTTATTATCCAGTAAATACTTTTCCAAAAAAATTATTAGTGAAAATCGATAATAAAAAATTGACACCAGGTATTGATTATTTGATTGGTCCAGCTAGTCCAAAAGTTAAGCAAAAATATGAGTTGTGGAAGCCAGATTCGGTATTATTGAATGATACTATTGGAATTATTAAACATATAAGCAAAAATATTAAATTAAAATCATCTGTTTTTGTAATTGATTATGCTCAAACAAAAAATATAGATATTAAGAAATTTTATATTTCAAATTTTGTAATGGGCAATTCTTTTTTTGCAGGAATAGTGGAATTAATTCCCGAAGAATTAATGTGGTCTGTTAGTAGAATACAACAATCATATCCGCTTGTGAAAATCAAAAGAGAATTTTTTGACCCAAATTCAAAAACTATTTTTATTGATGTTAAACCTGAACTAAAACCTAATTTTAAAGCAAAAAATGTAGTTGCATATATTCCTGGCGAAACAGATGATTTTGTTGTTTTTACAGCACATTACGACCATTTAGGGAAAATGGGTAAAAAAGTTTATATGCCAGGAGCGCAAGATAATGCAAGTGGTGTAGCTTTATTATTGGATTTGGCAGATTATTACTCGAAAAATAAACCTAAATATTCCATAGCTTTTATGTTTTTCTTTGGTGAGGAAGCTGGCTTGTTAGGCTCATTGTATTATGTTTTAAATCCAATTTTTGAGTTAGAAAAAATTAAAGTTTTATTAAATATTGATTTGGCAGGAACTGGCGATGATGGCATAACTATAGTAAACGCAGCAGACGAAAAATATGAAAAAGAATGGAATTTGTTTCAAAACTTAAATTCTGAAAATAATTTTTTTGAAATAATGAATCCACGCGATATTTCAGCAAATAGTGATCATTATCCTTTCCACGAAATGGGAGTGAGGTCGCTTTTTATTTATACAATGGGTGGAAAAACTTATTATCATCACCCAAAAGATAGATTAGAAACATTAACTTTTGGTGGTTATTATCAACTTTTTGGTTTAATAACAAAATTTGTAGAAAATTATGAGTAAGCTTTTTGTTGTGCCAACGCCTATAGGTAATTTAGAAGATATGACTTTTAGAGCCATAAGAGTTTTAAAAGAAGTTGATTTTATTTTGGCTGAAGATACACGCACTTCGGGGTTTTTGTTAAAACATTTCGAAATAAATACAAAAATGTATAGCTTTCACAAGTTTAATGAACATAAAATTTTAGATAATGTAGTAGATAGAATTTTAACAAGCAATTCGGTTGCTCTTATTTCAGATGCCGGCACTCCTGGAATTTCAGACCCAGGATATTTGCTTGTGAAAGCTTGTTTAGAAAATAAAATTGAAGTAGAATGTCTTCCGGGTGCAACAGCATTTGTACCAGCTTTAGTAAATTCTGGTTTACCTAGTGATAGATTTTGTTTTGAAGGATTTTTACCTCAGAAAAAAGGTAGGAATAAAAAAATGCAGAACTTGTTAGAGGAAGAAAGAACCATGGTTTTTTATGAATCGCCTTTTAGATTAATAAAAACTTTGGAATTATTTGCTGAGTTTTTTGGAGAAAACCGTAGAGCTTCTGTCTCTCGTGAAATTTCAAAACTGCATGAAGAAAATGTTAGTGGAAGTTTGAAAGAATTAATTTCACATTTTTCAGCAAAAACTATAAAAGGAGAAATAGTAATAGTTGTTGAAGGAAAGCCTAAAGAAAAAGAGGTGGAATAAAGATATTAAAAAAGCCAACTAAACAATAAATTAGTTGGCTTTTTTGTGAATTTGAATATCTTTTAGTAAATAATAGTTACCGTTCCTTTATAAAAGCCAACTTCATCATTGTTTGTCTCAACAATATACAAGTATGCACCTGTAGGCATTTTTTTGCCATTATAGATACCATCCCAAGGATCTGAGTTAGCCTTTCCATAATATACTTGTTCTCCCCAACGGGTATATACAAAAACTTGTGCATCTGGGTATAGTTCAATGTTTTCAATTATCCAAGTTTCGTTAATGCCATCACCATTTGGAGTGAAAGCATTTGGAATTTTTATACAAGGTAATAAACCATCACCAACATGTATGTCGCCTACTATAAACCTACAAGAGTTAGCATCTTCAACTTCAATGTGGTATCTTCCTTCTTTTAAATTGACAAAAATATTAGTATCTAAGTCAAAGTTATCGTATCTGTATTTATATGGCGATGTGCCACCAAATGGAGTTACAAAAATAGCACCGTCAGTATTTCCAATGCAACTGGGGTTTGTAACACTAACTTTTGCACTTAGTTTAGCTGGTTGAAGGATGTTAACCTGTTTAATATCAATACATCCATTATTGTCAACAACTTTCATTATATAAGTGCCAATTGATAAATTATTTGCTGTAGCTGTATTTGCTACGACTTGATTTCTTGGCGTTGATAAAATATATGAATAAGGTTCAGAACCTCCTGTAGCATTCATAATTATAGAACCATTCAAATCGTTATAACAACTAACGTCTTTTTTAGCAAATGACAAATTAAGTAAAGGCGGTTCTGTTACTTCAAAGTTTTCTGTAATAGAACAGGATCTATTATCAGTAATTGTAACAGAATATTGACCAGCAGGCAAATAGCTTTGATTTAGCTCTGAAAAATCATTTGACCATGCTATAGTAAATGGAGGTTCACCACTCAAGATGCTAATATTAATTTTACCGTCACTAGAGCCATAGCATTTTACATTAGATACGCTATAGTTTATTGTTACATCGCTTGCTGCAGTAAGCGATTCTTCAGTAATTCCTGTGCAACCCCAAGCATCAGTAACTGTAAGTATGTATGTACCTACCGATAAGTTATTAATAATTTCGCTTGTAGCGCCATTGCTCCACTTAAAAGTCCATGGCATTGCTCCATTAGCGGAACTACCTTGTAAAATTGCATCTGGAGTACCTGCACACAAAATAGGTTGAACGACTGTTATATTAGCAATAATATTTCCTGTTTTATCAACGGTAGCACTAGCGGTTTGTGTGCAATAATTAGCATCTGTAATAGTTAATGTGTAAGTGTCTGGTGTTAGCCCTGTGATATTATTAGAGATACTAGTATTTGACCATTGGTATGTATATTCTCCTACACCGCCAGTAACTTCAGTGTTTATACTTCCACCCGATAAACCACAAATTGCATCAGTAATTTCCATATCAATTGTGATTTGGCTTGGTTGACCTATAGTATAACTTGCTGAAGCAGTACAGTTTTTGTTGTCTGTAATTGTAACAAAATATTCTCCCGCACTTATGTTACTGATTACTGGAGTGGTTGAATGATTATTCCAATTAAATGTATAAGGAGGCACACCTCCTACAGAATTTGAAGCATCTAAGAAAGCATCATTACCACCATAACAACTAGTGCTGTCGCCAACAAAAATTACTTGTAACTGATTTGGAGTGGTAATGGTTAATGTTCTTGCGCTAGAACAATTGTCATCATCAGTAACAGTATATCCGAATGGAATATTTGTTGGAATATTAGTATGCATAAATGTAGTAACACCATCTTCCCATTCAATTGTATATGGTGCTTGACCGCCAGAATTAACAATTACTTCAGCACTTCCTGTCATACCAAAGCAAGGAGGATTTATAATATTTTCGGATATATCTATATTAGTTACATCTGTTATTTCGTAATCTGCTATTGCTTCACATCCATTTTCGCCGATAACGGTAACATAGTAAGTACCTGCAGTATTAAAAGTATTTGTAGCAGAATCTGGTGTAATGCCACCACTCCATACATAATTGGCACCACCAGAGGCTGTTAAGCTAATTTCATTTATATAGCAACTTAAATAGTCTGAGCCAGTATTATTTGTGATAGTCGCAACAGGAGGATTGATATTTTTGGTAATTTCAATACTTGCAGAGCCTGTACAGCCATTAGCATCTTTTACAATTACGGTATAAGTAGCAGAGTCGGTAATAGTTTTTCCTTGGAAAGTATTAAAATAAACTCCGTCCCATGAGTAAGTTGAGCCTCCTTGTGCAGTTAAATAAATAGCTGTTAAATCACAAGTTAATTCGTTGCTTCCTGAATTATTTATAATTTCAGCAGGCACAGTATCAACTTCAATTACCATAGAAGTCCAAGCACAAGTTCCGTCATTAGTAACAAAAATATATTCAGTAGTATTCCAATTGTTAATAGCAGGCGACCAAGTTCCTTCAATGTTATCATCAGAAGTTGTTGGTAATTCTGGAATTGAATCTCCACGACAATATGAAGAATATTGAGTAAAGCTAGCAGGATTATTTGGAGTTATAGCAATAGTCATTGTGGTAGTAGTAGCACATTCACCAACATTAGGTGTAAAAGTATAAATGGTAGTTGCAGTATTATTTATAGCAGGCGACCAAGTTCCTGAATATCCGTTGTTAGAAGTAGTTGGTAGGTCTGGGATAGCCCAATCTGCACAATATGGTCCGACTTGGTCAAAAATAGGAGCTTCATAAACATAATTACAAGGGTCGGAACATGATACTGTAGCTTCCCATCCGGCATATTGTACACCACTATCAGAATTAAATCTAAAAGTTAAAGAGCCATCAGTAGCTGTAGATGTAACTGTTCCAGGTGATGTGTTTCCAGTATATTCGCCAATCAGAGGTGCAGTAGTAGAATTACCATTATAAATATATAATTTATCATAATTATTTTCTGTATTAAAACTGTTAAAAGTAACAATTACTTTTCCGCCAACAAGTTCTGGCATTATAGTAAGTATGAGGTTTTCATAACTTGAGTATGGCGATGTAGGACCTCCTGAATCATAAAATAGTGCATCGCAAGTAGTTATTGTCGTGTTAGACATATTAAATGATTCTACTACTTCAACAAAAGCGATGGTTGATGTTGAAGTATCTCCAGTGGCAACGCAAGTAACTATACAACGATAATAATATGAAGTTGTTAGTGGTTCTGTAGTATAACTTAATGATGTCGCACCAACAATATCTGTAAAAGGACCTGATGAAGAAGTCGCTCTTTGCCATTGAAATGATAAACCTGCTGCAATGGTATAACCAGATAAAGTTATAGTAGCACTATTTCCGCTAGGTACTATCTGTGAAGCAGGAGTTGCTGTACCTGCTGTGGGCATTCCGTCACAATCGACAGCTGGAACAATAGTGATGCAATAATCTTCGGTTTCACCATAATTATATGATGTATGCGCATAGTTTGTGCTTGTTGGGAAAGTAGTTTCTGCTACAACAGCACGCATTCTTGTTGTTCCTGGAGTTGCTGTTATTGGCACTATAAATGTTCCTGTTTTTGTATGGTTTCCACTTGCAGCTGTAGGTTGATTATAAACTTGCTCACCAGCATCTAAGAAATCTCCATCCATATTCCAATCAATATATAATTGAAAACCATTGCCATAATCATAAGTGCCACAACTTGTTTGAGTTAAACTAAAGTTAACAGTTTCTCCTTGCATAACAACGGGTCCGCCAGTTCCAGTATAATTTCCGTATCTGTTTAGTATTGAGCCTGGTCCGGGTGCGATTGTTGAACAATTAGAATTGTTAGACCATGAGCCAATTGTAATATTTGATATGTCTTCGTCACTAGTGTATGAAGCATAAACAGCAGGATATTCTCCGCATAAGCAAACTTCACCTTCTGGAGTATAAGACACGACATTAGAAGTTGTCCACAAGCCAGAATTTGCACAATGTACTCTTAATCTATAATAAGTGATTGAAGTAGCATTAGTTGAACAGTATAAATTTGTGCCATTTGGAGCTGGAATATCTGTCCAAGGTCCGTCAGGATTTGGAGAACTTTGCCAAAGATAAGTAATACCAGAGGCAAGAGTAGCATCTGTAGAACTGAGTGTAAATGTTTGTCCAGGACAGCCTACATCAGTGCTAATGGTAGCTGTGCCTGCTGAAGGAGCGCCATCGCACTCGACAGCTGGAATAATTGTAATGCAGTAGTCTTCAGTTTCACCATAACTATATGATGTGTGTGCATAGTTTGTAGTTGGTGTAGAATTTTCTACAACAACGACACGCATTCTTGTTGTTCCTGTAGTTGCCGTTGTTGGTACTGTAAATGTTCCTGTTTTTGTATGGTTTCCACTTGTATTTGTAGTTTGATTATAAACTTGTTCTCCAGCATCTAAGAAATCTCCATCCATATTCCAATCGATATATAATTGAAAAGCGTTATCATAATCGTAAGTACCACAGCTTGTTTGAGTTAAGCTAAAATTGACTGTTTCTCCTTGCATAACAATAGGTCCACCAGTTCCAGTATAATTTCCGTATCTGTTTAGTATTGAACCTGGTCCAGGTGCAATTGTTGAACAATTAGAACTGTTAGACCATGATCCAACTGTAACATTTGAAATATCTTCGTCAGCAGTGTAATTTGCATAAACAGCAGGATATTCTCCGCATAAGCAAACTTCGCCTTCTGGTGTATAAGATACAACATTAGAAGTGCCCCATAAACCTGAGTTTGCACAATGTATTCTTAATCTATAATATGTGATTGAGTTAGTATTAGTAGCACAGGTTAGATTAGTCCCATTTGGAATATCTGTCCAAGGTCCGTCTGCATTTGGTGAGCTTTGCCAAATATAAGAAACACCTGAACCAACAGTAGCATCTATAGAACTTAGTGTAATTGTTGCACCTGGACAACCTACATCGTTGTTAATGGTAGCTGTGCCTGGATTTGGGGTGCCTGAACAAGGAGTAAGACTTGCCATTTCAAATTGTATGTTAGGGCGAATTGTTGGAGTACCTTTGGCAGTAGGAGGCGTAGCTGGATCAGGATTATCTGAGTCTGAATAATAGTATATTGATTTACTATCTGTAGTAGTTGTGCCACGCCATCTAGTAGCTGAAGGTCCATAACTAGGAACGTTTTCGTCAATGGCAACAACAATATTATTTCCATTCCAAATAACAGGAGTAGTAAGAGTAATAGTAAACCAACCAGCAGTTGCAGGTAAAGTAATATTGCCAGTATAAACTTCTGTTAGTAGTGCAAAAGGCACCCAGTTTGTAGTAGAGGTGAAACTTGATTGACTAGTTTCGCCAATATATACAGTCCAAATATCGGTGTCTTCTAAGCTACCTGCTCCAGTCCAATAAAAACGAATAGCATTTATTTGCATACCTGCAATTGCACCCGCAGTATTAAGTTCTGCAGAAGTGTAAATTTGTTGCGTATAATTATAACCATAATACGTGTAAACTGGATTGTGTTGAGCCTCACTTGTACCAGTGCCAACAGTAACTGTTACTTGAGATTGCAATTGGATTGCAAAAAGACTGAAAAATAAAATATTTAAGAATAAAATTTTCTTCATATTAAAAAATTTATACAGTTCTAAAATAAAAATGTAAAAATCATATGTTTGTTATCTAAAAACATAGTCTTTTACCTATTAATTTACTAATAGACGCGAATTTAAAATAAATAATTCAGATTATGTTAAGTTTTGTTAGTCTTATACAATAAATAAAGAATTAATTAACAATTATTAAAATATTTTATGAAATTTATTTTAAAAATCGGTATAAGTATTTTGGTTTTGGCGGAATTTTTGCAACAAAACGCAAAAATTGTGTCAAAACATTCTTAAATCTATTTTAATTTCAATTTTTAACTAGCTTAAAATCAATAGGTTTAATGCAAAAGAAACAAATTTAAAACTTTGATAAATTTTTATGTAAAAAATGAAACCTTTTTTAAAAAAGTACGTAAGTATTATTAAATGGTTTATTTTAAACCAAGAGCCCTAACAAAAAAAATTAAGCAAAAAAGCTGAATTCCCCCTCCGGATTCAGCTTTTTTAAGTTAAAAAGTTTTACATTTTTATTCTTTAGTAATTTTGTGATATTCTATAATTTCATAAATAGGATTATTAATAAATATTGGTTTTTGAGTTTCGAAGTTTTCAGCAGTTTTAATTAAAATATCTTTAAAAGCATTTGCAAGTGAGCCTGTTAGACTTAGTTTTTTGTTTTTAAAATCTTTGAAAATTACAATATAATTTTTAAAAAATTTGTTAAATGAAAATTCTACAAGTTCTGTTAATTGCTTGTGTTCTATGTTTTTATAAATAAAATGACAAAAGTTTGCTAAATATTTGTTAGGATTAGGATTTTTGTAAACAGCATTTAATATACTTGCTTTATTTTCGCCAGTTTCAAAATAAAATTTATCGCTTAATTCTGGGTCTAATCTTTTTTCTAAGTAGAATTTTGCAAATAATTTTCCAATATATGCTCCACTGCCTTCGTCGCCAAGAATATATCCAAGTGAAATTGCATTTTGCTTAATCGCTTGTCCGTTATATAAGCAAGAATTTACACCTGTACCTAAAATAGCACAAATTCCTTCATCTGTTTTTAATGATGCTCTTGCAGCTCCAAGCATATCGGAAAAAATATTAATTTCTGCATTAAAGAAAAAATCTAAAAAGGCTTGGCGAAAATGGGAGTAATTTTCTTCAATAGAACAACCAGAACCGTAAAAATATAATTTTTCGACTTTTAGAGCATCAAATTTTTGAGGAAATGCTTCTGTTAGTGTAGCTAATAATTTTTGTTCACTTGTAAAATATGGATTTAAACCGATAGTTTTAAACTCTGTTAAAATATTGTATTCAAAATCTGTTATTACCCAGTGAGTCTTTGTAGAACCGCTATCTGCAAATAAATACATACTAAATATATTAAAAAAAAACGGTGATTGAAAAAACTCAATCACCGTTTTTGTGTATTATGCTTTTTCAAAACTACCCAACACATTTTTAATTTTGTGTATATATAATTTTTTTAATTCTTCGCGTGCAGGACCTAAATATTGGCGTGGGTCAAATTTATCGGGGCTATCATTAAAGAATTTTCTGATAGTTGCTGTCATTGCCAATCTTCCGTCAGAGTCAATGTTGATTTTGCAAACAGATGATTTAGCTGCTTCTCTTAATTGATCTTCAGGAATACCTATAGCATCTTTTAATTTGCCACCATTTTCGTTAATAGTTTTCACATATTCTTCTGGAACAGATGAAGAGCCGTGTAAAACAATTGGAAATCCTGGAATTCGTTTTTCTATTTCTTTCAAAATGTCGAAACGTAAAGGTGGTGGTACTAATTTACCATTGGCATCTCTTGTGCATTGTGCAGGTGTAAATTTATTTGCTCCATGCGAAGTACCTATAGATATTGCTAAAGAATCAACTCCGGTTCTGCTAACAAAATCAACAACTTCTTCAGGTTTTGTATAAGTGCTGTGTTCTGCTGACACTTCATCTTCTACGCCTGCTAATACTCCAAGTTCGCCTTCAACACTTACGTCAAATTTGTGAGCATATTCAACTACTTTTCTTGTTAAAGCAACATTTTCTTCATATTGTAAATGCGAGCCATCAATCATTACAGACGAAAAACCCATTTCAATACAACTTTTACAAAGCTCAAAAGTATCGCCATGATCTAAGTGTAATGCAATTTGTGGTTTTTCCCAACCAAGTTCTTTGGCGTATTCAACAGCTCCTTGAGCCATGTATCTAAGCAAAGTTTGATTTGCATATTTTCTAGCACCACTCGAAACTTGAAGAATAACAGGCGATTTTGTTTCAGCACAAGCTGCAACAATAGCTTGCATTTGTTCCATATTATTAAAATTAAAAGCAGGAATTGCATATCCACCTTTAGTCGCTTTTTCGAACATCTCCTTAGTGTTCACTAAGCCTAATTCTTTATAACTTGTAGCCATTTTTTATAATTTTTAAAATTGTAATATTTAATATTTTTGGCTAAGTTAATACTTTTACATGTTTTACGCAAATTAAAAATGCAATAATTTTTGTATTTATTTATAATGATTAAAATTACTTAAATCTGTGTGAAATACAGTTGCCTAAAAAAGTAAGAGCCGAAACTTGGAATTTCGGCTCTATTACTAACCCCAATCAACCATGAAAAAGAGAAAAAATCAAAACTAATTTGATTTTTGATGCAAAGAAAAGAAAAATAATTGTTTTTTTTATAAATATTCTAAATTATTAGATTTATAGTCTCCTTATTCTGTTATTCTCCACTAAAAAACATATAAAAAGCAATAAATAAATTAACTTTATTTCTTCACGTATTAAAATTTTTATTAACTTTGTTAAATGTTAAAAAACTTAGACATATTTAATATTATTTCTAATGATTTAGAGCCGGCTACTGGAAGAATCCTTATTTCAGAGCCATTGTTATCAGATGATGTTTTTGCACGTTCAGTAATTTTAATTGCAGGAATGAAAAACAAATCTGCGTTTGGGTTTATTTTAAATAATCCTTCAAACAGAAATTTACACGAAATAATCGAAGGTGTAGAAATGCAAAATTTACCTGTGTTTATCGGTGGACCAGTTGATAAAGATGTTTTGTTTTGTATTCATACTATTGATTATCTGCCCGACTCAATCCATATAAATGATGGTATTTATTTAAGCGGAAATTTTGATACAATAAAGACTTTAGTAAATTTAGGAATTATAAACAATTCAAATGCAAGGTTTTTTATTGGAAATTCTGGATGGGCACCCGAACAATTACACGACGAAATAAGTTTTAATTATTGGTTAGTTTCCGAAACAACACGCGAATTTGTTTTTAGCAATTTCAAAAATCAATGGGAGCGAGCTTTAGATTTTGTTGATAAGAGATATGAAATTTGGAAAAAATTCCCCAAAAATCCAGAATTTAATTAAAAAACTAATCATCTATTATTATAAATAAATCTTCGTCTTCTTCTAATATTACCTGTTTTCAGCGTAGTAGCACCCATGCCAAATAATTACGCCTTGCCCGTAAGGGCAACATGTGATTAACCGCAAGATTTATCTTGTGGTAATTCAACTCCTCCAGCTCCCTCGCCCGCAAGGGCGACACAATAAAGTCAGTTAAAATGATATGTTGAACGTAATTGAAGTGTTAAAAAGTTGTGTTGCCCTACGGGCAAGGCTTTTGAGGGTCTAAATAGAGGCTGTCTCAAAACAAATTTTAAAACAATAAACTTTTAAGGTGTTTCAGAAGTGTTAAAATGCAAGGCGCTGAAATTGAGGACGAAGGAGCGTACAGAAGTACGTGACTGAGTCCGAATATTGAAAGCAACGAAGCAGTTTGACACTTATGAGACACCGCCTTAATCACATGTTGTCCTACGGACAAACCTTTGATAGTCTTATATTGTCCTAACGGACAAATAAATTATGTATGTGCTGTTTACAATGTTGCAACACCTGAACATGATGAATTGTGCCTGATTATCAGAGGCTTAGCGAGTGTTGTAAAAGTGCGGAAAACAGGAGAAACTAATCATCTATTATTATAAATAAATCTTCGTCTTCTTCTAACATTTGATATTCTTCTCTTGCAAATTTTTCCAAATTATCTTTATTCGAAAATAATTCTTCGTATTGTCGTGTGTATAAGCTAATTTCGTCTTCGTAATATCTTATTTCTTTTTTTAAAGCATTTAGTTTTCTTAATTTTTTAAATCTATCTATCAAATTATATGTATCAAAAAATGTTACCCATAAAGCAAAAAAAACCAAGGTAACAACATACTTGTGCTTAATGATAAAGTTTAATGTTTTAAGTAAAAAATTATTTTTTTCTTTTATGTTTTTCGTTTCCATAAAATAAAACTAAATATCGTTTTCAAAGTTCGTAATTTTGGAGGTATAATTGTTGTTAGTGAAGTAAAATTTATCAACAAGTTGATGTTTATTCGATTTCTCTACAGCATTTCTAAAAGTTCTTCAGCAGCGTTTTTTACTTCTTCTAAACTTTTTATTTTTTCTTTACTGCTAGCTTTTTTAACTGATTTGAAGTATTTGTGTACTACAGTTTTCATACCACTAAATCCTAAAATACATTCTTCGGTCATTTTATTTAGTGCATCAAGAGAGGCTTGGTCTTTGTAAATATTGTTAATCCCTGTAGTATTGAAAATAGCTATTCTTTTGTTTTTTAATTTTGGAATAATTTCGCCATCAACAAAATCAAAACCGTATCCTTGAACAAATACTCTTTCTATATATCCTTTTAAAATAGCTGGCATTCCCGACCACCAAATTGGATATACAAAACAAATAAAATCTGCCCATTGAATAAATTTTTGCTCGTCCATTATGTCGATAGGAAAAATTTCTTTTTCAATAGACTCTAAGTCTTTTTTGCTTAGAACAGGATTAAATTTTATTTCGTAGAGATCGCGAATAACTACTTCGTGTCCTTTTTTATGAAAAGTATATGCAATAGTATCCCTTACAGCAGAAGTAAAACTTTGCTCTTTGTAATTTGCGTATATAAGTAATATTTTCATTTTTTTAAAGAATTTTATTATCAGCAAATATAATTATTTTCTTTGAGTTTTAAACATCTAACTTTTTGAATTTATAACACCACATAAAAAAGCCCCCGCAAAGGAGGCTAATGTAAACCGTAAGTTAAGGATTTCAAATTCCCGTAATCCTTTTCCGGGTTTTATACCAACTAGTTTGTCTAATTGGCAGTTAAGTATTGTAAATCTTCAAGGAGTTTCAGAAGTGTTAAAATGCAAGGCGCTGAAATTGAGGGCGAAGGAGCGTACCAGAAGTACGTGACTGAGTCCGAATATTGAAAGCAACGAAGCAGTTTGACACTTATGAAACACCGCCAATTTGTTTATAAATTTTCAAGAATATATGTAGTCATCTTTCTGTATAAATGATTACGAGTATTTCCGCCATAAATTCCGTGGTCTTTATTTGGATAATACATTGTTTCAAAATCAACGTCAGCGTCCACAAGTTTTGAAACTAAATCAACAGCATTTTGAAAATGTACATTATCGTCAGCAGTTCCATGGATTAGTAGATATTTTCCTGTTAAATCTTTAACGTGGTTAATAGGCGAATTTTTATCATATCCATCAGCATTGTCTTTAGGTAAGCCATTATATCTTTCTGTATAAATAGAATCGTAATATCTCCAATTTGTAACAGGAGCAACAGCTATAGCTAATTTAAACCATTTTGCACCTATTGTTACACATAGGGTTGACATATATCCACCATAGGACCAGCCAAAAATTCCTATTCTACTTGGGTCAACAAATTTTAGGCTTCCTAAATATTTTGCGGCTTCAATTTGGTCAAGAACTTCATATCTTCCAAGTTCTTTGTATGTGATTTGTCTAAAATCTTTTCCTCTTGCACCAGTACCTCTGTTGTCAACCGAAACAATAATGTATCCATTTTGAGCTAAAAGTTGCCACCATGCCATATCTCTATCCCACGAATTAGTTACAGTTTGCGAGCCTGGACCGCCATAAACATACATGAAAACTGGATTTTTCTTTCCTTTTTTCATTTTGTTAGGCTTTATCATCCAGCCGTTGAGTTCTGTACCGTCTTCTAAATTAAAAGTAAAAAATTCTTTCTTAGCAAATTTGTATTCTTCACTTATCTTTTTTGATAGTGATTTATTGACTTCTAATTCTCTAATTAGTTCGCCATTATTATTGTATAAACAAGTTTGATTTGGCGTGTTTGCATCGCTCCAGTCATTTATAAAGTATTTAAAAGTCTTGCTAAAACTTGCAGAATTCGTTCCTACTTGTTTTGATAGCATTGTTAAATTGCTTCCATCTAAGTTTACAGAATAAATTTCGCGGTTTAGTGGCGAAACTTTTGCAGCTTGAAAATATGCTTTGTTATTTGCTTCATCTATTCCATAAAATTCTGTAACTTCCCAATTTCCGCTTGTAAGTTGTTTTACAAGTTTTCCATTCAAATCATATAAGTATAAATGGCGGAAACCATCTGATTCGTGAGAATAAACAAAATGCTTTTTATCGTTTAAGAATTTTAAATCGTCGTTTATTTCAATGTATTTTGGGTCTGTAAGTGTTAAAATTACTTTTGACTTACCGGTATTAGCATCTATTGAAAAAAGTTCATATTTATTTTGAAGTCTGTTCATTTTTACCGCTGCTAAAACTTCTGGATTTTGAGTAAACATTAAACGTGGAATATACATGTCGTCTAAATTACCCATATCAGCATTAATAATTTGTTTTGTTTCTATATCAACTATGTGCAAGCTAATTTTAGAATTGTCTTCGCCAGCTTTTGGATATTTGAATTCATAGTTTTTAGGATATAAACTTCCGAAAATTGGAAATGTAAAAGTTTTAACCTCAGACTCATCAGATTTTAGAAAAGCAATTTTTTTGCTATCTGCTGACCAGTCGTATGCTTTATTGTAACTAAATTCTTCTTCGTAAACCCAATCTGGAACTCCATTTAAAATTTTATTTCTTTCTCCGTCAGTTGTTAGTTGAACTTCCTGAGAGTTTTCTTGACTTATATCTTTTACGAAAATGTTGTTATCTCTAACAAAAGCAATTTTATTTCCATCAGGCGAGAAAAATGCTAATTGTTGTTTACCATTTTCTGACAGACGAGTTATAGTATTTTTTGTGCGATCGTAAATTAAATATTCTGCTAAATACGAATGACGGTAAATTGGTTCGTACTGAAAACTAATTAAGATTTTATTCTCGTCAGCCGAAAATTGATAGTCAAAAATCCAATCTATAACATCTGATTCAAAATCTTTAGCTTTAAATATTGTCTCAACTTGTTCGCCAGTACTGTAAGAATATTTAATAAGAGAATTTCTTGCCATATTCAAGTTGGTGTAATGTTCACCGTCTTTCATGGATTCAATTCCAAAAACATAACTTTGCCTAAAAGTACCTTTTTTATAAAGGTCTTCGATTTCTATTTGTTTTTGTGCAAAACTGAAAATGCTTAGCAAAATTAGTGCTGACAGTAAAAAAGAAAATTTTCTATTCATAACTTATAATTTAATTTTGTTTAATATAATCTTCAATAAAAGGTTTCACTTCTTCAAAAGTTTGTTCTAATTTAAGCATGTTTGAGGCAAAAAATTCAAATATTATGCCCCAATCATTTTTTCTATAAACATTAACATTGTCAATTTGTTTGTACAAAGCACATACAATTTTTCCAGAATCGTTTGTAAAATGCTCGTCCCATATCCAATCTTCGCCCAAAATGTCAATGTATAAAAGTTCGTATTCTTTTAGTTTTAAAAAATTGTCAAAACGTTTGTTTTCATCTTTATTTTCAAAAGCAATCATTACGCGAGCAAATTGGCGATTAATTTCAAACTTCATTACAAAGTCCTTAATGCCAGTATTATACAAAATCCACTTTCGTTTTGGACCAAGATGTTTTCGCGAGTAAGTGTCGAAAGCTGTCCAAAAGTTTTTGCGAATTTCTGCCGCTTCTGATTTACTGTACATTATTATAAAACTAAAAAACAAAAATAGGAAAAATAATTGATAATTGATAATTGAATAATTGAGAATTGTATTTTTTGTTGTTTAGTTGTTTAGTGAATCTTTAAAAACTTTTGCTTTCAGTTGGCTCGCTAAGGATAAAGATAAAAGCATTTTTTGATTTTGGAATGGTATTTGAGTTGTTTATAAATGCCGTTGATAAGTTTTTATAATTATTCGGTAAATACGTATTGAAATGAACGAAAGTTTTTATATTTTGTGCCAGAAATTTTTATAGATTATGAATATGTTGAAAATAAACTTAATGCTTGTGTTAGCCTTGTTTGTGGGAGTTTTGAATGCTCAAGTAATAGGTGGAAAACAAACGAAATTAGAAAAATATTATGCAGAAGAAAGGTGGGAAGATTGTGCTTTTAAAGCCGATAGAATGGTGTTGCAGGAAAAATACAAAAATGATCCAGAAGTAAATTTGTATTTAGCAGCTTCGTATGCCAAGGTTTTTTTAATGTGTTTAGAAGATTCTATTTTGCTTAATAAAGTTCCAGAATATTTGAACGCCTATACTTATGCTTTAAAGTATGCAACAGTTGCAAAAAGAAAAGATAAAAAAACACAAATTATTTTTCCAAAAAATAATTTTATGTTAGAAGAAATTGCAATAACTGGAATTCATTATATAGACCATTATATGTCAATAAAGCGAGTTCCTAAAGCAAATTCTTACTTGCGAAAAATTATGAAAGTCTATTCAGATGAGAATTTTAAGTTCTTAAATGGAGTAATTTCTGTAATGACAGGCGATACAGCAACTGGAAACCCTTTAATTAGAGAAACTTTTGCAGAAATTGATAGTAGAAAATCAAGAGAAGAACTAAATACCGATTTCCTTATGATAGACGCTTTTGACTATTATATAAATTTTTTAATAAATCAAGAAACACCACTTGTTGATAGCGCTAAAAATGTTGCAAATAGGGGAATTAAATGTTTCCCAGATTGTGAGTTGCTAAAATATGATTTAAAACTTATTGATGATCCAGAGCTAAAGGCAGAAAAACCAAAGAACGAAAAGAAAAAACTTATTCTGAAAAATATTAGTTTAAATAGTTTGAACGAAAATGATGAAGATGATGATGTAGATGATGAAGAAGATGATTAACTAATTAAGAATTGATAATTGAATAATTGAATAATTGATAATTGATAATTGAATAATTGATAATGAGTTAATTGAAATTTTACGTAGTATGAAAAAGGAAAATGTAGTAAGAGATAAATCATATGATTTTGCATTTAAGGTTGTGAAGCTGTATAAATTTTTGATGGAAAATAAAAAAGAATTTGTATTAAGTAAACAATTTTTAAGATCAGGAACTTCAATTGGTGCAAATATCCGAGAATCAGAACACGCACAAAGTGATGCCGATTTTTTGCATAAATTGTCTATTGCATTAAAGGAGGCTAATGAGACCGATTACTGGATTGACTTACTACACTACGCGAATTATTTAACTGAAAAAGAGTTCTTAGATCTAAAAAAGGATATTAATGAAATATTAAAATTGCTAGTTGCAATTATTAAAACGATGAAAGAGAAAATGGAGAAAAATAATTAAGAATTGATAATTGAATAATTGATAATTATGAATTGTTAATTGAATAATTGAAAATTTGATTGTGTAGAAGAAATTTAGATAAAGATGATTGGAATAATAGGTGGAACTGGTTTTGAAAAATCAAATATTTTTAAAAATCCACAAGTAAAAAATATAGAAACTAAATATGGCAAGCCATCTTCGCCAATAACGATAGGAACAATAAATGATAAAAATGTTGCTTTGCTTTCGCGACATGGACACGAGCATACAATAACTCCAAGTCATGTTAATAATCGAGCAAATATCGAAGCATTAAAACTTTTAGGTTGTAAAAATATAATTGCAACAACTGCTTGCGGTAGCTTGAGAGAAGAAATGCACCCAGGAAATTTTGTTGTCTTAGATCAATTTATTGATTTTACTAAGCATAGAATTAATACTTTTTATGACGAGTTTAAACCTGGCGAAATGCAACATTGCCAAATGTCTGACCCGTTTTCAGAAAGTTTGAGAAATACAATTATTAAAGCTGCCGAATTGTGCAATGTTAATATACATAAATCTGGCACTATGATTACTATTGAAGGTCCTCGCTTTTCAACAAGAGCAGAGTCTTTCATGTTTCAAAAATGGGGTGCAGATTTAATAAATATGAGCACAGCTCCAGAAACTGCTTTAGCAAATGAGGCAAATATTCCTTATGCCGCTATTGCAATAGTTACAGATTATGATTGCTGGAAAATTGACGAAGAACCTGTTTCAATCGAAATTGTTCTTGATAATTTTAGCAAATCTGTAACAAAATTAACTGAAATTTTAATTAAAACTATTTCTATTTTATGATAGCTTATGAAGTTTTACGAATAATTGACTCTAAACCTTTATTCGCTTTAGAGCATTATCAACGTTTGTGTAATTCTATTTTGAATAATAATAGAAACATAAAATTGGAATATCACACTTTTATTTTAGAGATAAAAAACTTAATTGATACCAATAATTTTCAACTCGGAAATATAAAAGTAGAAGTTGTATTTGACGAAGTTTCAACGAATTATAAAATTAAAGCTTTTATTATTCCTCACCATTATCCAAGTGATTATGACTATAAAAATGGAGTGAGATTAGCAACTTATATATATACACGCGAAAATCCTAATCTTAAAATTTGGAATCAAAATCTTAGAGAGAATATTGACGATTTGATAAAAACACAAAACGTTTTTGAAGTAGTTTATGTAAATAAACACAATTTTTTAAGTGAAGGTTCTCGTTCTAATTTATTTTTTATTGCAGATAATAAGTTGATTTCAGCAAAGCCCGAAGATATTTTGTTGGGAGTAACTCGAAAATATATTATTGAAGTTGCTCAACCACTTGGATTAGAATTGGTAGAAAAGGATATTCCATTGGCTGAAATTGAAAGTTATGATTCTGCTTTTCTTTCAGGAACATCGCCAAAAGTTTTACCAGTACGAAAAATAAATGATATTTATTTTAGCTCAAATAATAAGTATTTAAGAGCATTAATGACGAAATTTGACGAAAGATTAAATGAAGATATTAGAAATTTTCAGTTTTAATTTTATCGTTTAAATTTTCTTTCAGAAAAGCTAATTTTTTTGACTTATCTTACTGTTTTCATATTGTGGCACTCATAATAATAAAGAATTGTGTTGCCCTACGGGCAAGGCTTTCGAGGGTCTAATTACCGCAGGCTGCCGCCTACGGTTAATCACATGTTGTCCTACGGACAAGCATTTATAATTAATAAATCACTCATAATACCCCTGTCGCTCGCTCGGATTTGTAATCCGAGTGAAACATTACCAATACTAGGATTACAAATCCGAGTGAGCAGAGGTTTTAATTTTATCGTTTAAACTTTCTTTCAGTCAGTATTAAAAGTTAAATTTCTTGACTTACCTGTTTTTACAATCCTAAGTTTTTGTAATTTTGTGTGATGTTAAAATTGCAATATATCGAAGATTTGAATTTCCCTTCTGTGGAAAAAGCAACTGAAGAAGGACTTTTGGGCTATAGTTTTGATATTTCGGTTGAGCAAGTTTTAAAAGCTTTGACAATTGGCATTTTTCCTTGGTACGAAGAACATACTTATCCATTTTTGTGGTGGGCTCCCGACCCTCGATTTGTTGTGTTTCCAGAAAAAGCCAAAGTTTCAAAAAGTTTAAAGAAATCATATCAAAACTTTGAATATGCAATAAATAAAAATTTTGAGCAAATAATTTTTAGTTGTGCAAAAATTAAGCGCAAAGGTCAAGAAGGAACTTGGATAGACAGAAATATGCTTTATATTTATATAATGCTTCATAGATTGGGTTACGCAATGTCTTTTGAAACTTATTTTAATGGCGATTTAGTTGGTGGGCTTTATGGTGTGAATCTTGGCGGAGTTTTTATTGGAGAATCAATGTTTCATACACAAACTGATGCTAGCAAATCTGCTTTTGTACATCTTGTAAATTATTGTTTGGAAAATAATATTCATATTATTGATTGTCAGTTGCATACTCCGCTTTTAGAAAGTTTGGGAGGAGAATTTATTTCTAGAGCGAATTATTCAGAATATTTGCGTAAATTTGTAAACGTAAACATATAAATTATGCTTAAAAAAGTATTCGAGCAAATAGATAAAGCAAATATAAAAACAGGAACAAAACTACTTTGTGCAATAAGTGGTGGAGTAGATTCTACTGTTATGTTGCATGTTTTAGACGATTTTGGTTTTGATTGTATTGTCGCTCACTGTAATTTTCAATTAAGAGGCAAAGCTTCTGATGATGATGAAAACTTTGTAAGAGAACTAGCTGCAAAATTTGAGTTTAAATTTCTTTGCCAAACTTTCGACACATATAAATATGCAGAAAAAACAGGCTTGTCTATTCAAATGGCTGCACGCGATTTGCGATACAACTGGTTTAACGAAATGGCTAAGCAATATAATTGTAAATACATCGCTTTAGCACATAATTCAGACGACCAAGTTGAAACAATAATTACAAATTTAGCTCGTGGCACTGGAATAAAAGGGCTTACAGGAATGAGTTTTGTGAAAGACAAACTTTTTAGACCTTTGCTTTTTACGTCAAGAGAGGAAATAGAGGCTTTTGCTGAAGAAAATGCTATTGATTTTAAAATTGATGAAACAAATAAGAGTACAAAATATTCTCGCAATAAAATAAGGCATAAAATAATTCCACTATTAGAAGAAATTAATACTTCGGCAAAATCAAATATTTTAAAATCTGTAAAATATCTTACTGATACAGAGGTTATTATGCGTGAGTATGTAAAATCTTGTAAAGAAAAATGTTTGAATTATATTGGCGAAAATATTGAAATTGATTTACGTGAATTAAAAAAATGTGTAGC
>Ga0208694_1000394_pt1 | contig 65779 bp, 48 predicted proteins | sample AD_UKC078_MetaG_FD_184442 | JGI IMG/M metagenome (GOLD analysis project Ga0208694, IMG submission 184442) | Active sludge microbial communities of municipal wastewater-treating anaerobic digesters from USA - AD_UKC078_MetaG (SPAdes) (version 2) | ecosystem: Engineered > Bioreactor > Anaerobic >...
CCAGAAGCTTCTGAATCTGCGGCTTGGTGAGGGCGGTGACGAAATGAAACTGCGCCTCCTGAGCGGCCGCTTTCTGGTCGGTGCGAATCATGCCCCGGTCGCCCACCAGGGTGACGCCCGTGCAGCCAAGCTCCTTTTTGATCTTATGGACTTGGTGGCCGAAGGTTTTGAGATCGTTGGTGTTGCCGCGATAAACCTGGATCGAGACCGGCTCCCCCTGGCTGTCGGTCAAAAGCCCGATGACGACCTGTTTCTTGCCCTCCTTGTGGTCGCGATTATACCCCCAAGCTGCCAAGGCGTTGGAGTCGCCCTCCAAATAGCTGCTGCTCACATCGTAGAGAAAGAGTTGGTCCTTGGGAGGCGCGGGCCGAGCGTGCCACAGGCGCCGTTCGATGAGGGCGTGACGGCCTTCGAGCCAGGCGCCGTTGGCATAGAGATCGTCTTCGGTGAAAGTGCGCTTCCAGCCCAAGAGCGCGGCCGCCGCGGAGTTGGCAGCCAAGCGAACCATGGCCAGCAAGGAGGGACCGGGGCGTAGCAGGCGGGCCAGCACCTGCCAGTAGCTCAGCTGCGCTTCCCAGGTGACGCCGAGGGCTTTCTTAATCCCCAGGCGCTGGGCCACCTGGTCGATGGTCCAGAGCGCACCCATGCTGGGGCCTTGACGCAGGCGCAACGAGCCTTGGGAGGTGTCGGCCAGTTTGGCCAGTGAGTCAGCGGGTTGGGCCAGGGCGCGGCGGACGGCCTCCAGGACATGGGGAGGCAGGTGGGTCAAGACGGCGAGGGTCTTGGATTTGACGGAGGAGCCGACGCGGAAAGACTCGCGCAAGAGGATGGAGGTGTAGGACTTGCCGTGCTTGCCTTTGGAGACGATATTGGCGATGAACATGCCTACATAGTATACCTTTATTAATCAATGTCAATATAATTATTCAAGAAATATGAGAATAACAACCTGCCTACATTTGGGACAAAGTTGAAGGTGCATGAAACCCGCGTCAAATCGAGTCCCAATGAAGGTTTAGGGCCAAAAATTCACTGGAATATCCGGTACACGGCGGTGGCGCAGGCGATCCGACGGGTTCGACGCCAGATTCACAGAGACAAGGCATGGCGGCAGCGGATCGACGCGGTCAGCGAGCAATTGTCAAAAATGAAGATGTGACCCCGAGACTTAGAGGAACAACGGTTGTCGGGGTGCTTTCGCTTGTTCACGGATGCGATCCGCCGCCCAGGCCGTGAACAGTCGTTTCGACTGATGGGCTTGTGCTCTTTCGGTGTGGACATGAGTGTGTCGGGACCGGAGAGGCCGTGTTGAATGCCGACGCCCACCCGCCCCGGCCGCTTCGCGTCGGCGATATTCATCAAGCATCGCGGCAGTGGCGGTCGCGCCGCATCGCGTCGCCCCCAGGTCGCGGACCCTGATCAGGCCATCGAGATCCCGCCCGTCGCCTTGATCTGCGCCTTCGGGGAAACGCCGGCCCGCATGAGGGCCAGGTCATGCTCGGTGGCACCCTTGCATCTGTAACTCCCATCGGCCTGCTTCACGGAGGAGCCGTGCCGAGTTCGAACATCGCCCCAAAGTTATCACGCGGTGACTCTTCCCAGCCCCAGTCCCTGTAGGTTCCGGCCGGGTCACGTTCCGACCACGTCACCCATTTGCTACGGGTCCGATACGACTGAGTCAGTCGGATGATGCCATGCTCATACCAGGGTAGAGCACCCGTTTGCACAAGCCGGACAAAGAAACCGCCAAACCCAGAGGATGACTCCTGGATCGTAAAGCCGGGATGTACGTCGAAGTTCGTTTCGCCCAGGAGCCATTCTACGTAAAGAATGCCAAAAAAACCGTCGTCCTCGTACTGGTATGAGGCGGGGGTCACGGTAGGAGTGCAATTGAACGTGATTGTGATGGTGTCATCTATATCGCCGGAGTAGAAGGCTCCCACTGAGTGTCCGCGGGAGAGCGAGTTGGTTCTGATCAAGGGAGGATACAACGCGCCCTGCAACCGCCAATTGCCGGCGACTTCGAGTGTCTGATCCACACCAGGGCCCTCGGTCCACGAGAACGGAATCGAAACGTCGGCGGCTTGCGTATCTTTGATAAAGCCTCCGATCGAGGATTGCACACTGGCATCGTAATTGATCCCGACCAACACCAGGAAATGGTTGGCGGGCACGGTGACGTCCAGCTTGTCTCCGGCTTTCAGCAAGGTGCCTTTGGGCGAGACGTTGCCCTGCCCCAGAAAATTGGGCACGACATAAACGTCCAAAGAGGCTTTGCCGTTGATTCCGCGCGCCTCGACCGTTAGTTCACGACTGGCAGTATCGCTTAGGACCTCCCAGAAAGCCAATTTGCCCGTGTAGCCGCCGGCGAGCGCGAAGTCGAATCGCTTGGAAGTCTCGCTGGCGAAAAAGAGCGGCAGGTTGCCATCAGGGTCGAGCAGAGGATTGAAGTTGGGCAATACCCCCGCCCGGTTGAGCCAGTAATCGCCACAGAACAGGCGGTAGAACCGGTGCAAGTCGCTACCGGCCAAGCGGCTTACGGTTTGTTCGAGCCGTTTCAGGGTCGAGGAAATCCCATAGCCTTCCATGTCGTCGAAGTGCGCTTTAAACGTCAACCCGGAGCGCGCGAAGATGAAGGCCAGCAGTTCGGCGGTGACGTATTCGTGCGACCCGTTCGCAGTCGACACCGGCAGCGCCGGGTAATCCGACGTTTTGATATCCGGCGTCCGTAACGGGTAGTCTCGATTGAGCACGTAATGCCAGGAAGCGTACGTGGCGCACGCCTCATGCCACCACTGGCGGCCGGAGGCCGAGTAAATGTTGTAATAGGCGTTTTGCACCGAGTGAAACAATTCGTGCCCGACGGTGTAACGCACCCACTCGTCATCATCGAAGACCGAGGGCAGGTACACGTCGCCCGTCCAGCCAGACCAGAAAGCATAACCTTCCTCAGCCGCATTCAGAATGATGTACCATTGCTCCTCGGGCACTATGAAGCCGGCGGTCTTGTAGGCGGAATAAGCCGCCTCACCTGCGTCCGCAATCAATTGCGCGTAGTCCTGGACGGGAACCTTCTGGGACTTGCCCCGAAAAACCGGCTGGGTGGGGTCGAACACGACCCGGGCATGGAGGTTGTCCGATTTGAGCACCTGCCAGCCCCGAGCGATGTAGCGCACCGCCCAGGTGGACAAGTGCGGCGTCGAGAACCGCACCACGCCGGCGTTCGGGTCCACCGTGAGAGGCACGGACTTCCAACTCTTGGATTCGGGCAGCCAGTATGACACTACCAGGGCATCTTCTACCGGCAGGTCCGGGTTGAGTCGCGCCGGGTCGTACGGAAGTTCCAGGGTGAGGTCCTGGTTGAACCGCGTTTCGTTGCCGATCTGGATGTCGAACACCTGGAACGTCTCCAGACCGTGAGACACGGGGGGAATGCCCGCTTCCGCCGCCGTCCGCCCGACCACCGCCGCCGTGGCGGGCGCAGTCAGCGTGCCGGCCGGAACGGTCATCGAGACACCCTCCATGGACACGGTCTGCACGCTGCCGGTGTCGGTCAGGTTCGTCAACTGATTGGGAGTCAGCGGCGCCTCGACAACGCGGAAGAACATCATCGGCACGTCGGTCGAGATCGGCAGTGCGATGACATTCGTCGACACGCTTTGAGCCACACCCGAGGTCAGCACCGCCGGATGGGACATCAGGGCTTCCGCACTCGGCGCGAATTGCACCGAATAGAGGCTCGGCATCTGCCCGACCGTGAGCCGCAGCCCGATGGAGTCCGCGCTGATCTGGGCGACGCCAATGCTCGGCTGGCAAAGCGCAATCGCTGGACAAAGGAACAGGAACACCCCGGCCAACCACTGAGCCACCATTCGGTCCGGGTGAAAGTGCCGCCTGACGCCATTCGGATTCGCGCGTGCTTGTTTCATATGAGGAGGTCGCCGTTTTGTACCGGACCCCTCCCGGCGTGAATCAACCCGAAAAACGCAACACCCGAAAACGCGAAAACGCGACACCGAAAACGCGGGATGGCACACGCGCAGGACGCAAGGCGTCCCTCCGTCGCCGTTTCCCGACGACGCCGCTCAACGCGGTTTTGCCGGAACCCCGATGTCCGACTCCGTGAAGCTTCGTGAAACATCCGGGCTAAAGGATTGCGACAACGACCAGTTCTTTGTTGACTCGCGCGGACGAGCGGCTCAATCGCTGCTCGAACGCCACATGAACCGCATCCCGAGAATCTCGATCGTGCTGCCCGCGCGCAACGCGGCCGGCACGCTGCCCGCCGCGCTCGGGAGCATCCGGGCCCAGACGTTCGTCGCCTGGGAACTGGTGGCCGTGGACGATGGTTCGACGGACGAAACACATCGCATTCTTAGCAGTGCCGCACGGGCGGATGCCCGTATCCGCGTGTTGTCCCTGCGGCCCGTTGGAATCGTGGCCGCGCTGCGCGCGGGCTGCGAGGCGGCGCGCGGCGAGTTCATCGCGCGCATGGATGCGGACGATCTGATGCTGCCCGAGCGTCTGCAACGGCAGGCCGATTTCCTGGCACGTCATCCGCGCATCGGGGTGGTGTCCTGCCGCGTCCGGTACGGAGGCGACCGGGCGTCGCAGGCGGGTTATGCGGCGCACGTCGACTGGACCAACGCACTGCTCACGCCGGAGGACATGGCATTGCGGCGTTTTGTGGAGTCGCCTGTGGCGCATCCGAGCGTCGTGTTCCGGCGCGAACTACTGGCCCAACACGGCGGTTACGCGGAGGGCGATTTCCCGGAGGACTACGAACTGTGGCTGCGCTGGATGGACGCCGGGGTCCGCTTCGGCAAAGTGAACGCCGAATTGCTCGTGTGGAACGATCTGCCCGCGCGCCTGTCCCGCACCGACGCGCGCTACCGCACCGAGGCGTTTTACCGGACAAAAAGCCTGTATCTGGCCCGCTGGCTCAAACGTCACGTGGCGGCGGACCGGGCGTTCTGGCTCTGGGGCGCGGGCCGCGTAACGCGCCGACGCTTTCTCGCCCTGGAAGCGGACGGGATTCGTTTCGTGGGCTTCATCGACATCGACGCGAACAAGCTCGGACGCGCGCGCGATGGGCGGTGGGTGGTCCGGCCGAATGCGTTGCCTGACCCCGCGCGCGCGTTCATTCTCGTCGGCGTGGCCAAGCGCGGCGCGCGCGAACTGATCACCGCCGAGTTGCGTCGCCTGGGCCGCCAGGAGGGGCGGGATTTCTTGCTCGTGGCGTGAAAACTCAGCATCGGGCCCTTGGCCTGCCGGTGGTTGGGTGGCAGAACGGAAAAGTGGTCGAGAGACACGCGTGCGTGCGAGTCGTAGCATCTCTCCGTGCAGGTCCGCCGCACTCCTACTTCTTCGCGCGTGCTGCCTTCGCTTCCGCGATGACGGCGTGGAAGGCGGGCTTGGGCTGAGAGTTGGCGTCGAAAAGCAGCGGTTTGCCGCCCGCGCGCCAGGAGTTCGCGTCGTTCGGGCCCCAGAACGTGACCATCTCGACGTGCTTGTCGTGTTTGAGGAAGGCCCGGAAGAGGCCCGCGTACGCCTCGGCCAGTCTGCGGTCGGCGTCGCTGACCAGGCCGCCCTGGGCGGTCGCGGCGTTGTCCGCAATGTCCGCCCCGAATCCGCGTTGGCCACCCTGCGCGCTGGTGACGTCGAGTTCCGTGATGTGAATGGGCAAGCCGAGCGTCGCCATATCCGCCAGGGCCTGATCCATGGTCTCGAAGGTCGTCGAGACATTGACATGAGCCTGCGAACCAATGGCATGAACCGGCACCTTCTGTTCCTGCAACGACTTGATCAGCGTGATGAGCTTCCGGCGTTTGGCCGGATTCTCCAAACCGTAGTCGTTGTAGCGTAGAATCGCCTCCGGGTCCGCCGCATGGGCGTAGTGGAAGGCCTTGGCGATGAAGTCTGGACCTATGATCTCGAGCCAGAGCGAGTTGCGCAGGATGTTGGTGCCGCCGTCGGCGAGCGCCTCATTGACCACGTCCCAGACTTTGATCCTCCCCTTGTACCGGCCCACGACGGTGTGGATGTGATCGCGCATCCGCTCGAGCATTTCATCGCGCGATGCGCGCGGCCCCGTGTAGCGGCCGAAGGGTTCGCCGCCAAAGCCACGACCGAATCGCCCACGCCCGAACTGGTTTGTTCCGGACGCACTCGGGTTGGCAAATGGGGTGGGGGCGGCGTTGGTGACTCCTGGCGGCGGCGGATTCGTGCCGGCAAACACCCAATCGGGCGTCTGGGAATGCCAGACGAGCGTATGCCCGGCGAGGTCCATCGCGTTGCTCACGCCGAAGCTCACAAAGGCGTCGGCAGCCCTGAAGTCATAGCCGTCCGCTCCCGGCCGCGGGTGAAGGAGCGCCCATTTCATTTCGTTCTCCGCGACGAGTTGGTTGAACTGCGCCTTCACCAGAGCGACGTCCTGCTTTGCCTGCTCAGGGCCTCGGCGGAACCCGGCGCCCATCGTGATGGCGCGATTGACGGCGGTCCCCACCATGAAGTGGTCTTTGAAGACATCCTTGAGCGCGGCCGTCTCGGCGGACCAGGATGTGCCGCCGAGGGGCAGGAGGGCTGCCGCGAAGAGGGCAATTCGCAAGTGGCGATTCGAGTGTCGATTCGAGTTTTGGGGGTTCACGATAGATGTGCCGGCTCCGAGCCCACCCTGTTCGAGGAGGCTTGAATAGCTGCTGCGGTTGGAAACGATGTGGTCGGGAAAGATGATGCCGACGCTGTCCCCGGCGTGCTTGATCTGGGGCGTGATTTCGGTGTCAGCCGGATTATGGCGCCGTCGGATTGGGGTTGACCGCCTCATGGCTTCATTCGTCCGGCACTTCGAGTGGAATCGTCGTCATGGGGCCAGGGTAAGACCCGCTACCTGACCTGGAACTCCTGATAGGCCGTATTTTCACCCAACTCAGTGACCGGTGAGACCGCCCAGACCAGCCAGCGGAATGAGCCGAGCCGACAGTCTGCGCCACCCTGCAGGCGTGTCCCATGGAACCGGCCTTCGCATCGGCTGTCCACGCTGGCGATGGGCGTGAACTTTTGGGGGTCGGCCACGTCCCAGCCCGGATCTTCGGGTGCCGCACTGCCAAAGAGCGTGAACCGCTGAGACCCGCGGTTGTCGTTCTGATCAAACGACCACGTCGCCACACTCGAGATCTCACGCACAGTCCCCAGATCCGCCTTGTACAAACCGAGTCGGATGCCGTTGCCGAACACCGGACCGTAGTCGGCCGCCAACCGCCCGTCGTGTAGCGTCGCGACCGGCTCGTTCACCGTATCAGGACGGGTGGTCACCGCCCGAACCGGAGCCACGCCGGCGTTTGCCAGACGGACGGTCCTGAACTCAGTTTCTGCAGACGCGGATTCCGGGATCGCATATGGCTGGCTTTCGATGGTCGTCTGTTTCAGTTGCTGCCCACGCACAAATCCGACAATCAATCCCTTGCCTTCCCCTGCATCGCGGAGCCGCAGCAAATCGCGCACAGTCCGCGCCGGCCGGCCGTTGACGCTCCGGACCAAGTCACCGCTCTGCAAGCCGCACCGTGCCGCGGCCGATGCCGGCGGCACCTCGGGCAGATGAACTCCGCCCGATTCCCTGCTGACCCCAAAGGCGGAGTACTCCTCGCCTTCGAGATCCCGAATGCGCGCCTCGAGCCAAAACCACGGCGGTTTGGCACGATTGGCGGCGCGGGCCGTGTCCGCTGTGGGTCCAGGTGTTGCCAACTTCGGCATCTCCGGCGTCCGCGCGATCGCCCGCAGCGCGGGTTTCATCACGCCGAATCGATCCATCGCAAAATTCCGGAATCCGAGTCGGAGCGCGGGCGACCCGTCTTTAACCCGGAAGTCGCCTCTGGCCGGGTCCACGAACAGCGGATCGCCCACCAGGGAATGCTCGTCGCAACCCTTCTGTGCGAATCGCAGACGGTCGGCCTCGGAGGTGGTGAACAGGTTGCGGTCTATGTCTTGCCCCCAGCGCTCGAGGCTGTCGCTCATCGCCGCGGGACGGTAGGCGCCCATCCAGATGTTGTTCGTGACCACGTCGCCGCTGTGCTCATACCAGGCGTGCGGATGGAACGAGTTGTTGACGGCGATGTTGTTCCACACCCGGCGGTGAAAGCCCTCGCGCAACTTGAGACCGCCATTCAGGAACAGGTTGTTGGAGATCTCGTAGTTCGACGAACCGTCATCGAGATCCACATCCCAACCGTGGTCGCAGCGCCACCGGTTGTTGCGCAGGATGGTCGGCATCACCGCGTCGAGACGGGCGAGCTTGGGCAATTCGCCGGGAGGCACGTCCGTCAAGCCCCAGTACCGATCGCGGCCCCACGAGTTGAAGCTGCCGTGATCGCCGGTTTCGCGCACCGTGTCGAACACGTCGCAGAACTCGATGACGTGTCCTCCGAAGGTGCCTTCGCTGATGTTGATTCCGGCGCGCGAGGCCTCGTAGATCGAGCAGTGCCGGACCGTGATGCCCATCGACATGGAAATCTGTATCCCTGTCGCCTGCTTCTCGACTACGCCCATCCCGCGAATGAGGCAATCCTCGACCAGACAATCCGCGGGATAATTGTCCGTCTTCGGGCCGGGCGCCGTGTCGATGTCGGCGAAACGCTGGCGCTGGTTGTACTCGAAGAGCGGATTGCGCACCGCCTGGGGGTCGCCGACGAAGGCCACCGCAGTCGCGCCGGTGTCATGGAGGTCGCAGCCGCGGATCGTCACGCGGCGGTTCCGGTTGTTGACGAAGACGGCATTGCCGCCGAGCTGGTCAAACTCGCAATCCGCCACGGTGCAATCCTCCGCCCCATTGAAGAGCACCGCCCCGCCGCGGTAAATGGTCCAATCGCTGCGCAGGAGCGGTTCTTTGGTCTCCATGAATGTGCGCGCCGCATGGCGGAAGATGAAGCCGCGCAGGGTGAGGTGCCTGACGGGGGCCGGCGGCGCGCCTTGGAACTCGATGAGGTGACGCAGGCGCACGACCTCGACGGAGCCATCCCAATCCATGCCAGCCGGCGGATAGAAATACAGCGTGCCGGTCTTGGGGTTGTGAAACCACTCGCCCGGCGCATCGAGTTCCTCGAAGATGTTTTCGACGTACCGATGCTGCGCGTGCATGCCCATCTGGCGATTGTTCTGCCAGCCGCCTTCGTAGATGATTTCGCCCTTCTCGTTCCTGCCGGTGATGCGGTAGTGGTAGCCGCCCCAGTGCGCGGAGTGCATCGCATGGATGTAGCCGCCGGCCGGATCAGCCCACCGGGCGGCCCGCTCCGCGCCGAACGCATCTGCCGCGTAGCCGCCGTAGGGCCGAACGCTCGCATCATAATTCGGGTACCGCGCCATGAGCTGGCGCCGGCCGTTGACGAAGAGCTGATCGGAAGTCAATCCCGCGGGCACCCTGGCCTTCAGGATGCCATTGCGGTGCGGTTCCCACTCGAGGTCCAGCTTCAGCCCGCCGCTTATAACCGGCGATTCGCCGGGAAAGGCCTGCCACACAACCGGCGCATCCGGAGTGCCCGAATCCGCCGGCGTGAAGACCAATGGGGACGGGAGGGCGTAGGTCCCGCCTCGCAGCCAGACCGTCACCGGTTCCTTGCCGGCAGCCGCGCGCGCCGCCTGCTGCGCCCGGGCCGGCGTGGCGAACGGCTTGTCCCTCGTGCCGGCATTGGCATCATCGCCGCCGGGACTGACGTGGAATTCGGCGGCAGCCGCGCACAGCGCGGTCAGGATCAACCCCGAGAAGATGCACAGCTTCATGGCTCGATCAGTCCTCGATCAACGTGATGTCTTCCGACGGCTTCGGGTACGCTTTCGCGCCGATCGCGGTCCGGACACACCGATCGGAGTGCTCCTCGCCGGCGATCGGCGACCCGCGGATCGCCGCGCTGATTGACTCCATGTTTCGCCGGTCAAGGATTCTAATGGTTGCGCCTCCAGGTCTCGAGGTCTGCGACCCACATCCCGGGCCGCTTGGGGTTCGCGTTTTTGTCCGCGGCGATCCAGACCTTTTCTTTGCGCAGGCGCTGGGCGCGACCGTCGTAGAATGCCAGACCCGCGCCTTCGGCGTGGCGGTACAACGTGGGTCCGCCGCAGCCCGCATTCTTGTAGGCCTGCACGCTCCCCTTCTGGCGCAGGCGATCCGAGTTCTCCTCCTCAAGCGCGCATGCACGCCCGGATGCACGCAATTCCTGCGCGAGTCCTCCCGCAGCAAGCGATGCATGGCGTGTGGATGGCCGACGCTCGTCGGGACCATAGGGCCTTTATGCATTCTGCCGTGACTGCGTCAAGTCCGATCGAGTTGTGTTGTTGCGCAGTTGCGCACTTGGCCTGCCCATGAACCGCCTGCGCGAGCCATAGAACTTGGGGGCACATCTTCATAATTGACATTTGCCGTGGAATGCCCATCCTTCCCGCATGGCTCGTCCATTGCGGATTCAACGTGCCGGAGGACGGTATCATGTGACGGCGCGCGGCAACGAGCGCCGGGCCATCTTCCGCGACGACCGGGACTGTCTGCATTTCCTCGAGCTTTTGGGCGAGCTGCCTGAGCGGTTTGGGACCCGGCTGCACGGGTGGGTTCTCATGGACAATCATTTCCATCTGCTGCTGGAAACGCCCGAGGCCAACCTGAGCCAGACAGGGCAGTGGCTCAACGTGTCCTATAGCGTGTGGTTCAATCGCCGGCATCAGCGCAGCGGGCACCTGTTTCAGGGGCGCTTTGGCGCGGTGCTGGTGGGGGGCGACAGCGAGTGGTTGGAAGTGGCTCGCTATGTCCATTTGAATCCCGTGCGTGTGGCCCGGTTGGGGCTTTCGAAACAAGACCAGCAACTGCAGAAAACGGCGGGGGCACGGGACCCTGGCGCCCGGCTGGTGGGCGAGCGCCTTCGTGTTCTGCGGGATTACCGCTGGAGTTCGTATGGGGCGTATGTCGGATTGAGGGCCTGTCCGGCTTGGCTGACGCGCCAGCCGCTGTTGGGCGCCAGTGGAGGGCGAACGGCGGGAGAGCAGCGAAAGGCGTTCGAGGCGTATCACGAGGCGCCGCTGCGGGAGGGGAGGCTGGAACGGGTCTGGGATCGAGTGGTTGCAGGGGTCGTGCTTGGAAGCGAGCGTTTCGTGGTCGAGGTGCGAGCCGCCTGGAAGTCGCGATCGGCCGAGGAAGCTCACAGCCGGGATTTGCCCGGTGGGGTTCCCTGGGAAAGCGTCGTGGGGGCGGTCGAAGCGGTTCACGGGGAGCGGTGGGAGGAGTTCCGGGATCGGTATGGCGACTGGGGTCGGGACGCGGCGCTGTATTTGGGCCGGCAGCGGGGTCGGCTCAAGCTCGAGGAATTGGCGGGGTTGTCGGGCGGGGTGAGGTACACGGCGGTGGCGCAGGCGATCCGGCGGGTTCGACGCCAGATTCACAGAGACAAGGCATGGCGGCAGCGGATCGACGCGGTCAGCGAGCAATTGTCAAAAATGAAGATGTGACCCCAAGACTTATTCCAATTGTCAAAAATGAAGATGTGACCCCAAGGCTTATGAGATGTCTGATCGCGGCCCTGGCCGTCGTGACCCTGCTGCCCTGGCTCTGCGGCTTCGGAGCCCTGGCAGGGGATCGCCTGGCGGAGAGCTTCATCCGACCGGACGCGGAGACGCGTCCGTGGGTGTACTGGTACTGGATCGATGAGCATATCTCGCGAGAAGGCATCACCCGGGACCTGGAGGCGATGGCCCGGGTGGGCATCGGCGAGGCCCTGATCGGGCACGTCTCGCCGGGCCGGGAGCGCGGTCCGGTGCACATGCTGAGCGATCGCTGGTGGGAGATGGTCGAGCACGCGGTGTTCGAGGGGCAACGGCTGGGTGTCGACATCGGGTTCTTCAACAGCCCCGGGTGGAGTCAATCCGGAGGGCCGTGGATCACGGCCGACCAGGCTATGCGCTACGTGGTGCAGACCGAGACGCGCGTGCGCGGCCCAGCGCAGTTGGAAGGGGTCCTGCCCGCGCCGGAGGGCGAATATCGGGACGTGGCGGTGCTGGCCTTTCCGATGCCGGCAGAGCAGGAGGCCCCCATCCTGGTCCGGCAACCACTGCCTGAAACACCAGGCGCTTCCCCCGGTGTCGAGCGCATGTTCGACGGCGACACAAACACCGCGTTCGTCTTTCCGCGGGGAACGGGCACTGATAGGCGTTGGCAGGTGGATCTCGTGCTCGAGGGAGATCGTCCGGTGCAGGGCGTTTCACTGCACCCCGTCGAACATCCCTTTCAGGTGCGGGTGGAATTGCATGTGTCCACCGATGGTCGCCATTATGAACCGCTGCGGCGCATCCACTTCGACCGCCGTCGCACCATGTGGAACCTCGGCCCCATGACCTGGGCGCCCCTGACGCTGGCCTGTCCCGCGACGGCGGCAAGGCATTTCCGCCTGGTGTTCAGCGAACTCGATGCGCCGGGCGATGCCGGCTTTCGAGAGATCGTTTTCACCGGCAGGCCCACTCTCGATTACCTCGTCGAGAAACAGTTGGGGAAGATGTATCCCGAGCCGCTGCCCGGCTGGGATGCGTACCTTTGGCCGCCGCAGGCGGAACCGACTTCGACTCTGGCCCTGGGAGACGTCAGGAACATCACCGGCCTGATGCATGCCGGGGGGCGGTTGCGTTGGGATGTGCCGGAGGGCGAGTGGGTCATCCTGCGGTGCGGCACCTTGCCTACGGGGGCGGTCAACGAGCCTGTGCCTGCGGAAGCCAAAGGGTATGAGGTCGACAAGATGAGCCGGGAGGGCAGTCGCCATCATTTTGCCTCCTACATCGGCGCCTTTCTCGACCGCGTGCCGCCCGAGCGGCGGCGCGCACTCCGGCACGTGGTGATCGACAGCTACGAAGTGGGATCGCAAAACTGGACGCCCGGGCTCGAACGGGTGTTCGTCGAGCGCCTGGGCTACGATCCTGTTCCCTGGCTGCCGGTGCTCAGTGGTCGGGTCATAGGCAGCGCCGATCTATCGAACCGATTTCTCTGGGACCTGCGGCGCCTGGTGGCCGACCTGATCGCTGAGAACTATCTGGCGGCGTTTCGGGAGGCGGTCAATGCCCGGGGGCTGAAGCTCTGGATAGAGAATTACGGTCACTGGGGTTTTCCGGCGGAGTTTCTGCAGTACGGCGGCCAGGCCGACATCGTCTCGGGCGAATTCTGGTACCGCAATCATCTCTGGGACCTGGGCAGCATCGAATTGCGCGGGGCATCCTCGGCGGCGCACACCTATGGCAAGCCGATCACATCCGCCGAGGCGTTCACGGCGGGCTTCAACTTCCGCCAGTCGCCGGCGGCGATGAAGAGCCGGGGCGACTGGGCCTTCACTCAGGGCATCAACCATTTTGTGCTGCACCTCTATATCCATCAGCCCTGGGAAGAGCAGAAGCCGGGAGTGAGCGCCTGGTTCGGCATGAGCTATCAGCGGCACAACACCTGGTTCGAGCAGAGCCGCTCCTGGATCGATTACCTGCGCCGCTGCCACTTCCTGCTGCAACAGGGCAGCCCAACGCCCGACCTGCTCTACTTCATCGGCGAAGACACGCCCAAGATGACCGGCATCCTCGATCCCCCGCTGCCGCCCGGGTATGACTTCGATTTCGTGAACGCCGAGGTCATCCAGAAGCGGCTCTCGGTAAAGGATGGTCTGCTCACTCTCCCGGAAGGCGTGCAGTACCGTCTGCTGGTGTTGCCGCCTCTGGACACAATGCGCCCGGAACTGCTGGCGAAGATCGGCCAATTGGTGCGCGCCGGCGCCGTGGTCGTGGGGCCGCCGCCACGACGCTCGCCCAGCCTCTCGGGGTATCCGTGCGCTGACGCCGAGGTCGAGCGCAGGGCGGACGAGATCTGGGGTCCGTGCGACGGCGTGCAGGCCACCGAGCATCGCCACGGGAAGGGCACGGTCTTTCATGGCGTCGCGCCGGCAGATGTGCTGACGCGGCTGGGCGCCGTCCCCGACGTGGTGTGCGGCGACTCGTTCGTTCTCTGGACACACCGGCGCGGGAAGGGTTTCGACGTGTATTTCATTTCCAACCAATCCGACCAGGCGCGAGAACTGGAAATCGCCTTCCGGGTCGGCGCCAGGATTCCAGAGTTCTGGTGTCCGGTGAGCGGCGATATCCGGCGAATCGTCCGGTTCAAAACCGCGGGCGATTACACGCACGTCACGGTGCCGCTTGGCGGTCATGGCTCCCTGTTTGTGGTGTTTCGCGAACGCAGCCGTGGCGACCAGGTCGTCGATCTGTCTCCGACGCCACCGGGTCTGTCCGACGTCGGTGAAGCGGCGGTCCAGGCCGCCGTGTGCTACGCGAGGGACAACCGCGAGTTTGTTGCCACCCGCGCCCGAATCGCCTGTCAGGTTAGGAGGGCAAACGGGCGCAGCGCGGCGCTCGATTCCGGGCCGGTGCCCGGGCCGCTCGAGGTGGCGGGCAGTTGGACCCTCTGCTTTCCGCCGGGCTGGGACTGTCCGGACCGCATCGTGCTCGAGAGGCTGATGGATTGGCGGGAATCCCCGGTCGAGGGGGTGCGTCATTTCTCCGGGACGGCCCGGTACCGGACCGTGCTGGACATCCCGGAGGAGTACTTGGCCGGCGGCGACCGCTTGTGGTTGGACCTGGGCGCGGTGGCAACGATCGCCGCGGTCAAGGTCAATGGGCAGGCGCTGGGGGTGCTGTGGTGCTCTCCGTACGCGGTGGACATCACCGGCGCGGCGCGTGCCGGCGCGAATGAGCTAGAGATCGAAGTGACCAACCTCTGGTGGAACCGCCTTGTGGGTGATGCGAAATATCCGAATGGATTCCCCGATGGCCGGGGCGGCTTCACGGGGGACGCCCCAAAGACCTTTACGACACACAAGGCATGGGGGCCGCGTGAAGAACTCGAGCCGTCCGGGCTGCTGGGGCCAGTGCGGGTGCATATCGAGCGGCACGTGCAATTGCCCTGAAAAGAGGGCAATGGGGTCGCATCTAAATAATTGACAAATGGAGAGTCGAGGTGTCCGGAAGCGACGGTTTGAAGAAGCGGCTTGAAACCGGGCGGGTATGGGGCATAGTTGCCGGCGTGTCAGACATGGCAGTACCAGCCGCCTACCGGGCAGCCTCATTGGCCGGCCGATGAGTGCCCCTAATGCCCTACGGCGTATCGGTTTGTTTGGAGGATCGTTCAATCCCGTCCACCTCGCCCATCTTGTGGTCGCGGATGCGGCGTTCGAGGAACTGGAACTCGATCGTCTCTTTTTCATCCCGGCGGCGCAGTCGCCTTTCAAGCAGGGCATTGCCCTGGCCCCGGCAGCGCTGCGGCTCCGCATGTTGCGGCTGGCCCTGGCCGGCCAGAGCCACGCGGAGGTGGATGAGCAGGAGATCCGGCGTGGAGGCGTGTCGTACGCCATCGACACCGTGAAGGACTACGCGCGCCGATATCCGATGGCGGAGTTATTCTATTTGATCGGCGCGGACCACGTGGCGCAGTTGTCCAAGTGGCGGGACGCCTCGGGCCTGGCGGGGCTGGTGCAGTTCGCGGTGATTCCGCGTCCCGACGAACCGCCGGTCGCGGCGCCGGCAGCCTTTCGTGTGCGTTGCCTGCGCGGAGTGCCGGTTGGCGTGTCCGCGTCGCAAATCCGCGGCCGGGTGGCGGCCGGACTTTCGATTCGCTGGATTGTTCCGTCGGGTGTTGACGAAGTGATTCGTCAGCACCGGCTTTATCTCTAACGCATGGTAGTCTCTGTTTCTCCTGTCATGGACCCTCGCAAACTCGCCCTGCAATGCCGAAGACTGGCGGACGCCAAGAAAGCCGAGAACATCGTGATCCTGGATGTTCGCAAGTTGTCGAGCGTCACGGACTATTTCGTGATTGCCACCGGCACCAGCGAACCGCATTTACGCGCCCTGATGGCCGAGATCACGGAGAAGCTTCGTGAGGGGTTCGACGTGCGTCCTCACGCGACCGATGGCACGCCCAGGAACAACTGGATAGTTCTCGATTACTTCGATGTCATCGTGCATCTCATGCGGGATGACGTGCGGGAGCACTACGGCCTCGAGAGCCTTTGGGGGGACGCACCGCGCCTGCGGCCGTTGCGGCTTCGGTCGGCTTCAGCCGTCCGCCCGCGCACCGCGCGGGACAGCCGGGCCACCCGCTGACCGTCGTCATCGCTGGCGGCGCTGGCGTCCAGGCGAAGTCGCCGTTGACACGGCGCCGGGACAGTGCGGGATCAGGGAGCGGCTAATCCGCGGACTTGATCGAAGCGGTCAGTGCGGGGGCGGGGTCGATCTGGTCGATCATGGCCTGGAGGGCTTTGAGGAACTCCTCGAGGCCCGAGGCAGGAATGATGATGGTGTCGCGGCGTCCGCCGACATCCTCTGTGATTCGCAGGAACTGCCCCCGGGGATTTTCCTTAAGCGCGAGCAGGAACGTCTTACGCTCGATCTGCAGTCGCTCGCTCCGGAGGGTTTTTTCCTCGCCGTGCGCTTTGGGGCCGGATGCGAGATCGTGCTGGCCCGGTTCTCGCGAACAATCGTGATGCGTCATAGCATCTCCCATCGGGTGGTCTTACCGTTGGATTACAGGCGGTTGTGTCAGCCACGTGCCCGAATTTGTCAAGCGCGGAATTTGTCCGCCCCTCCAAATCCGAACCGCGTCGTCTGTCCGAGTCGGGTGAGGCGCCAGAGATAGTAGATCAAGCCAGCAATGATCAGGAAGTTGACGAAATACGAGGCGCCGTGGATGAGGGCGAAGCGGCTTCTGGCAGACTCCTGCTGCGCGACGGTGGACGTGACCGAGTACATGATCCGGTGCAACTCGTGTGTGTGAGGCAGCACCCAGTAGCTGCCGATCAACGCGACCAGGAAGATGACTGACAACAATCCAAGACACCAACGGTCGACCTGCCGCCCCGAATAGAGATACTCGACCAGAACGTGCAGCAGCGCGATTGCGGCGCACCACTGTTGAAGAAGCAAGTAGCGCTGGACGATCACCTCCGCCGTGCGCCGCGCGAAGCGTTCCTCGAGGAAACTGAGCATCTCGGCCGAGAAGAACGCCGGTCCAGCCGCCACGGTGAAAAAGACCGCCGCACCCAACCACACCGTGATGTTGATAATGCCAACGAATCGGATGAATGGCTGCACGGTGGCATCATAACTCGAGTCCCGCTCCCATGCCAAGTCGCGAATCCTCGGTTCTTATTCTGACCCGGCGCTCGCCTGCTGAGGCGGTTTCACCCTCAAGGGTGACGACTCAGGGCGAAGGTTGCGTTCGTCGGTCCGCCCCGATAGTGTCTTGCCTGTGATCGCCCCGATGCCATTTCGACACCTGATATCACGGCTTATGAATCCGATTGCTCTGAGGCGCGCCTCCCTGGGGTTAGGCTGGCTTGCGCTCTCGGGCGCGGCGGCGCTTTGCGGCGATCGTCTCTCGCTTGAAGGCGCCTGGCGGTTGCAGTTGGACCGTGCGGACGTCGGGATAGCCGAGCATTGGTTCGAGCGGAGGCTTTCCGACACCGTGCGTTTGCCCGGTTCATTGCCGGGACAAGGCATCGGGGATCCTGTCACGGTGGACACGCGGTGGACCGGCGGGATTGTGGATCGATCCTATTTCACCGCGCCCGAATTCGCGCCTTACCGTGAGCCGGGCCATGTCAAGGTGCCGTTCTGGTTGCAGCCTGAGACCTACTATGCGGGAGTGGCCTGGTACCAGCGCGACATCGAGATTCCTCGGGCGTGGGCGGGGCGACGGATCGTGTTGCGCCTCGAGCGCCCGCATTGGGAGACGCGCGTATGGATCGGAGATCGCCTCATTGGGACCAACGACAGTCTTTCAACACCTCACCTCTATGACTTGGGCTGCGTCGATTCCGGGCGCCACCAGATCACCGTGCGGGTCGACAATCGGATGGTCGTCGACATCGGCGAGAACTCGCACAGCATCAGCGACCATACCCAGGGGAACTGGAACGGAATCGTCGGAGCCATCCGGCTCGAATCGACGCCGCGCGTGTGGCTCGATGACGTCCAATTCCATCCCAACGCGGCGCGAAGCTCGGTCCGCGTCAAAGGCCGGATCGGCAATTGCTCCGGCGCTCCGGGCGCCAGCGCATTGAAGCTGAGCTTTCGTCCGATCCGACGAGGGCGTCCGATCGCGGGTCAACCCGCCCGAAGCGTCCAGAGCGAAGTCCGTTGGGGAGTCGATGGCGGTTCGTTCGAGACCGATGTGGCGCTGGGTGCCGACGCTCCGTTGTGGGACGAATTCGACCCGGTTTTGTATACGGTGACCGTGGACCTGGAGACGCCAGCCCACCGCGTGTCCGGACGGTTCGGGCTGCGAGATTTTGGCGTGGACGGCACGCAGTTCACCGTCAACGGGCGCAAGACGTTTTTGCGCGGCACGCTCGAGTGCGCCATCTTTCCGAAAACGGGCCACACGCCGACCGATCGTGAGACGTGGCGGCGGGTGATGCGGGCGGCCAAGGCGCATGGCCTCAACAACCTGCGCTTCCACTCGCACTGTCCGCCCGAGGCGGCGTTCGCGGCGGCGGACGAAGAGGGCGTCTATCTTCATGTCGAGTGCGGCACCTGGGCAAATCAATCCACGACACTGGGGGACGGCAAGCCGGTCGATGCCTGGGTGTACCGCGAAGCCGAACGGATTCTGAGCGCCTATGGGAATCACCCGTCGTTTGTTATGTTGCTTTATGGGAACGAACCTGGGGGCGATCGGCACGCGGCGTATCTCAAGGCGTGGGTTGAGCATTTCAGGGACCGGGACGAGCGCCGGCTCTACTCGAGCGGAGCGGGTTGGCCGCAGATTCCCGAAAACCAATTCCATGTGGTTCCGGACCCGCGCATCCAGGCCTGGGGCGGCGGCATGCAATCGCGGATCAATGCGCGTCCTCCGGAAACGGTCACCGACTACCGCGACTTCATCCGGGCGCGTCCCGTCCCGGTCATCAGCCATGAGATCGGCCAGTGGTGCGTCTATCCCAACTTCGCCGAGATACCGAAATACACAGGCTACCTGAAAGCGCGCAACTTCGAGATCTTCCGCGACTCGCTCGAGAGGGGCGGAATGCTCGACCAGGCTGAGGCGTTCCTGTTCGCGTCGGGCAGACTCCAGACGCTCTGTTACAAGGAGGACATCGAGTCGGCTCTGCGCACGCCCGGGATGGGCGGCTTTCAACTGCTCGATTTGCATGATTTCCCCGGGCAGGGCACGGCGCTGGTCGGCGTGCTCGATCCGTTCTGGGAGTCCAAGGGCTACGTGACGGCGGACGAGTACCGCCGGTTCTGCAATTCGACCGTGCCGTTGGCGCGGCTCGCCAAGCGCGTCTTCACGACGGACGAGGAGTTGGTGGCCGGTTTGGAAGTCGCCCATTACGGTCCCCGCCCGATCGAAGGCGCGACTCTGGTCTGGCGGCTGGTCGATGACAAGGGCCGCGCGCTGGCCGAATCGACTTCGAGTTGCCCCGAGATTCCGCTGGGCAGCGCCACGCCTCTTGGGAGTGTCCGCGTGCCACTCGAGTCGATGCCCGCCCCGGCGCGCACCAAGCTCGTTGTCTCGATCGAAGCGCGCGGGGATCAGGCGGCGGCCCGCCGTGCCGCAGCTTCTTTCCGCGGAGTTCGATTCGAGAACGACTGGGACATCTGGGTCTACCCGCCGGCCGTGTCGACCGCGCTGCCGGCGGATGTCACGGTCACGGAGACGCTCGACGAGAATGCCAAGGTCGTCTTGGGTCGCGGGGGCAAGGTGCTGCTCGTCGTGCCTCCAAGCCGGGTGCGGCCCGATCCGAAGCGCGGACGCATCGCGCTCGGGTTTTCGAGCATTTTCTGGAATACGGCATGGACGGGGCGCCAACCGCCTCACACTCTGGGCATTCTGTGCAATTCGCGCCATCCCGCTTTCGCCGATTTTCCCACCGATGGTTACAGTAACTGGCAGTGGTGGTATCTCGTCAGCCGGGCCGGCGCGATGATCCTCGACGACCTTCCGTCGGACCTGCGCCCGACCGTTCAGGTCATCGATGATTGGTTCACCAATCGCCGGCTCGGCCTGGTTTTTGAAGCCAGGGTTGGCTCGGGCAGGCTGCTGGTCTCGAGCATCGACCTCCGTTGCGACCTTGAATCCAACCCAGTGGCCCGCCAACTCCGGCACAGTCTGTTGAACTACATGGCCAGTCAGGCCTTTCGCCCGAAGGTCGAGTGCTCGATCGCGCAGATTGAAGGGCTCATGGCGCCCGAGTCGCTCATGCAGAAACTCGGCGCCAAGGTGCATCGAGCGGACAGCGCCCACACCGGCCACGACGCCGCCCTCGCTCTGGATGGCGATCCCCGGACCATGTGGCACACGCCCTGGGGCGAAGGCGCCCCGGGATTTCCGCACGAGATTCAAATCGTCTTCGAACGGGCCGTGCGGTTGGGAGGGATTCGTCTGACGCCGCGCCTCGATGGCAACCCGAATGGGACCATCAAGGACTACGCCGTCTACGTCAGCCCCGATGGGCAGAACTGGAGCGAACCGGTCGCGCGCGGGACGCTTGCGCCGGGCGATGCGGTGCAGGCGATCGAGATCGCGCCAACGCCGCCAGTGCGGTTTGTGCGCCTGGTGGCGCTCAGCGGCCACGCGCGCGGTCCGTGGGCCTCGCTGGCCGAGTTCGATGTGTGGCTGGCTGTGCCGGAGGGAGAGAACGGCGATGAGTGATGACCCGCGACCGATGAACTCGCCGGGTGCACCCCGGTGTTGCGCCAGGGTTCTCCCGCCCCGGCGCTTTGAACCTGGTCACAATCAGAGTGCCGCGTTTTGGCTTTCCACGCTGCGCTGCCGGGCGCATGATTGCGCCGTCACGCCATGAAAACGTCTGTTCTTGTTCTGATTGGGGCCTTGCTTACGTTCGACGCTCTCGCCGCCGAGCCGACCCGGGGCGTCCGCCTGTTCGACGGGCGCACCCTTGACGGATGGGAGGGGGACACCAACACGACATGGCGGGTTGTCGAGGGTGCATTGGTGGGCGGCTCGCTGAAAGCGCCCGTGCCGCGCAACGAGTTTCTGTGCACCGCGCGCGCTTACACGAACTTCGTGCTGAAGGTGAAGTTCAAGATTCTTGGGCCCGGCGCCAATGCCGGCATCCAGGTCCGCTCGCGCAGGATTCCGGACCACCACGAGATGATCGGTTATCAGGCCGATCTGGGCGATCCGGAGTGGTGGGGCTGTCTCTACGATGAATCGCGTCGGAACAAAGTGCTGGCCAAGGCGGACAAGGAGCGGGTGGATAAAGTGCTCAAGCGCGGCGACTGGAACGAGTACGTCATTCGCTGCGAGGGTCGGCGGGTTCAACTCTGGATCAACGGATTGCAGACCGTCGACTACACGGAAACCGATCAGAGCATCGAGCAAGCGGGTCTGATCGGTCTCCAGATTCACGGCGGCCCGCCGAGCGAGGCCTGGTACAAGGACATCCTCTTGGAGTATCTGGATTAGAGTCCGAATGCCTTCTGCATCTGCTCGCGCACTTGCGTCAGGCGCTTGACGTCGCCGCCGCCCACTTCCGCGGTCGCCCAGCCGCAGTAGCCGATGTCTTCGAGCGCCTTGCGGACCTGATCCCACGGGAGGTCGTCATCGGGCGCGGTGATATCGACGAATTTGTTGCGCGTCCGGCTGAATCCTTTCACGTCCAGTTTGACGCACCGGTGGCCGAAGGCGCGAATCCAGTCCGCCGGCTGGGCGTATTTCCAATGATTGCCGATGTCGAAGTACATGCCGATCCACGGGCTTCGGAGGGTGTCGACGAACTTGATGAACTGGTCTGGGCTTTGATCCGGCGGCCCGTCGTGTTGATAGAACATCTGGTTCCACACGTTCTCGATCAGGATCGGCTGTCCGAGCGATGCGGCAAGCGGAAGCAATTGCTTCAGTTCCTGGCGGCAGCGCTCCTCGATGACTTCCGCCGGGCCGTCGTCGCCCTTGCCGAGCACGATAAGCACGCCGCTGCCGCCGGCCGCGTGCGACACGCGCAGGCAATGCTCGATGTTGGCCCGGCTGCGAGCGCGGTCCTCCGCGCTGGCGCTGGTCAAGCGCTTCTCCCAATGGGCGTGATTGATCGCATTGTGGACGAAGACCCCCGATTGCCGCACCGCGTCGCGCGCCTGTTCGGGCGTGTACTCGCCGGCCTGATCGAAATCAACGCCGTCGAAGCCCGCCTCCGCGGCCATCCGCAGGCGCTCGACCACCGTGAGCTTCCGGCCCGCGGCCTCGGACGCAATCATCCCCAGTTTGCACGCGAGCAACAGCCGTTTGCCCGGGGGCGGCGTGACGATCCGTCCACTCTCGCTCTCCGCCCCGCGCGTGGCGGGCGCGGCTCCGGCGGCCGCGAGAGCGACCGACGCGGCTCCGGCGGTGAGGAAACTGCGGCGATTCAGTGCAGGTGACGGTTTATTCATGGATGACCTCCGGGACTTAGGGTTCGAGGGTTCGAGGGCGATTTCAAGCCGCATGATGTTGTGGTGCAGAACACGGTGCGATTCTTGCCCGGATTGCTGCCGCGATGCAATGGCGAAAGGTGGTGGTATGCGCGAATCGGCTGTTGCCTCCATTCGTGAGGAAATGGTTTCATCCGTCCAACAATGCACATGAATGCAATGACGTCAGCGAGCGCTACTGGCAGAACGACGAACAGGATAAGGACATCCAATGGTGGCGAGCCAAAGGGAGTGACACGTTCGGTCCGGTCGGCCCCTGGATCGTCACCGGACTGGATTGGAGCAACCTCGAGTTGCGCGTGCGCGTCAACGGCGAAGTGAAGCAACAGGACCGGACCAGCCGACTCATTCACGACGCGGCCGGCATCGTGAGCATGATCAGCCGGTACGTCACGCTTCAGCCCGGCGATCTCATTTTCACCGGGACGCCCGGGGCCACCTCGGCGCTCAAGCCGGGCGACGTTGTTGAAGTGGAAATCGAGGGGATTGGCGTGTTGCGGAACTCCGTCGAGTGACAGCAGGGTTGCATCGAACACTGCGATGCGCTCCTCCTGCCTTGGTCGATGCCGTTCGGAGGGTCAGTGCTCTGGTTGCGTCGACTCGCTTTTCGCTTTTCAGCGTCGAGGCGCCAAGCTATTCTGACCCGGTCAAAGTGAGCACACGCGCCCACAGCTTGTCCAATCGACCCGCCCGGTCCCTGGAGTCAACGGCGACACTGGTGTCACTGCTGATGAGTCCAATGAGACCGAGGCCCTGACGCCTTCACACGAATGAATGCCCTGTTTTCTCTCGCTGTTCTCAGCACCACGACCCCGGCCTGTTTGCTGCCTGGGCGGTTGGATTCACGACACAGACCAATCACCCTGTCCAACTCCCATCCGACCTGCCTGCCGAAGCCTGGGCGCAGGCAGATGGGAGAGGGGGGTCCGCTATGCGGGGCAGGTGAGGGTGGCGATGGGGTGCATCCGGGTGATCCCTCAGTAAGGCGTGGCGCTCGGACGCGCTTTGTCTTTAAGGCGCAGCAGGCACTTGGACTCCTGTTGGTGACCGGTATTCTAAGTGCCGCGCATGGCGCTTCGAGCGACACCCAGTTCTTGCGACTGCCGGTCAAAGAATACCGCGACAAGATGAAAGGCGGCTGGATCGGCCAGATTGTCGGCGTGTCGTGGGGTGGCCCCACCGAGTTCAAGTGGCAGGACAAGATCATTCCCGCCGATCAAATGCCGGCATGGCGTCCGTCGATGATCAACGACGCGTTTGACCAGGACGATCTCTACGTCGAGATGACGTTCCTGCGTTCGCTCGAGGAATACGGGATCGACGTTTCCATACGGCAGGCGGGGATCGACTTCGCCAACAGCGGGTATCCGCTCTGGTGCGCCAACAATGCCGGGCGCACGAATCTGCGCCGGGGCATCGCCCCTCCCGATTCGAGCCATCCGCAATTCAACAAGTGTCCAAACGACATCGATTATCAGATCGAGGCGGATTATTCGGGGCTGATCGCGCCGGGCATGCCTCAGGTTGCCATCGATTTGGGCGAGAAGTTCGGACGGCTGATGAACTACGGGGACGGCGTGTACGCCGGCCAGTTCATGGGCGCCCTTTATGCCGCGGCGTTCTTCGAGTCCGATCCGGTCAAGCTCGCCCAGACAGCGCTCGCCGCGATTCCGGCGCAGAGCCAATACGCGGAGATGGTGCGGGACATGATTGCGTGGTACCAGGCCGACCCGAACGATTGGGAGAAGACCTGGTGGCTGTGCCAGAAGAAATACCGCGAGGACAAGGAGTATCAGAAGGCATCGAATGGCGGCATCGACTGCAAAATCAACGGCGCCTACGTCCTGATGGGCCTTCTCTTTGGCCGACGCGATTTGGACCAGACGATCCTCATCTCGACTCGAAGCGGCATGGACTCGGACTGTAATCCGTCGAGTTCGGCGGGTGTCCTGTTCACCACCATCGGCTTCTCGAAGCTGCCGCCGCGTTTCAATACGGGGCTGGACGAGACGCGCGAGTTCAGCCACACGGCGTACAATTTCCCGCGGCTCATCGATGTGTGCGAGAAACTGGCGCGCCAGTTCCTCGTGCGCTACGGCGGTCGGATCGAGAAGGACGGCGCCGGCGAGGATGTCTTTGTCATCCCGGTGCGCGCGCCCAAGCCGAGCGCGCTTGAATTGAGCTGGGCGCCGGGGCCGATCGCCAACAGCCGGTTCACTCCGGAGGAGATGGCGAAGATCACGGCTTCAAACACGCCCAAACGCGCGATCGAGGCGGTCGAGAAGCTCTTTCCGGGATGGAAGCTGACCGATTGCGGCCAGGACATGGATCCCGGCCTGCGCGCCGAATGGCAGGGTCGAAAGAACGTGGTTGCGACGCATCCGCTCGATCGGGAGACCGGCTGCAAACTCACGCGCACGATCGACGTGCCGGCGGGCCGCACGACCCGGCTGCACCTGGTGGTTGGTCACGATCCGCAGGGCGACTTCGATCTGATCGTGCGGGCTGCCGGCGAGGAGTTGGTGCGCAAGGCGGTGAGCCCGGCGACCTGCACCCAGGGGCATTGGCTTGTCCAGGACGTGGACTTGAGTCGGTTTGCGGGTCGGAAGGTCGAGATCGAGTTGATCAACCAGCCCAGCGGATGGGCCTATGAGGCTGCCTATTGGGCCGAGATCACGGTGAAGGATTAGCAAGGCTCCGCTCAGACTGACGCGGCACGTCGTCGTTCAGGACCGACAGAATGCCCCTGGATTCCTTTCCGGGCGCGGTTTTGTTTCTCTCACTAATCAGTCTCCCGCCACGCAGAACAGGTGGCGGTCGCCACGGAGCAACAGGCGATTGGCCACGGGCACGGGCGAGGCCACGATGCGTTCGCCCATTGGGTTTGCGCCCAACAACTCGAAGCGTTCTTCCACCCGGACGGCGAAAACCATGCCATCCTCACGGGCGGCATAGAGAATCCCGTTGGCGATCGTCGGCGACGCGTAGTAGGGGGACTTGTCTTCGGGCAAAGCGTCGCTCCAAACCGTCTGGCCCGTGGCGGGGTCCAGGCACACGACACTGCCCCGATGGCGCAAGAGGTAGATTCGGTCTTTGTAGACTGCCGGGCTGCTGACAAAGACGCCGAGGTCTTTGCGTTTCCAGAGGCGATGGGTGGCTGTCACGTCGCCTTCACCGCCGAGCTTGATGCCATGCACGCGCGATTGCCCGTTCCGATCATCGCGCCCGACCGGGACGACCGCCAGGTCCCCCACAATCACCGGTGTGGCGATCGCGGGCCAATAGCCGGTGGCGTCCGGATTGAAGCCGCCGCAGGACCAGAGTGTCTTGCCGTTGGCGGCATCGTGGGCGGTCAGGTGATCGGCGCCCCAGACAAGGAGGGCTGGTTTGCCGGCGTGCTGGTGCGGCACGGGCGTGTTGTAGGCGTTGTTGTTCTCGACGGGCGTCTCAAAATTCCGGCTTTGCCGCCACCGCAGTTCCCCGGTGGCCTTGTCGAAGCCGGCGAGCCACGAGTCGCCCCCGTGCATGCGGACCATGACCACTTCCTTGTCCGTGATCACCGGTGAGGAGCCCTGGTCCCAGAAGAGTTGGTCTTGACCGAACTGTTCGACGAGGTTGAGTATCCAGCGCACGGTCCCATCCAACTCGAGGGCTGCGAAGGTGCCGCTCCGGTAGTAGACGAAGAGTCCCTTCCCATCCGTCACCGGCGAGGCATTGGCGCTGGATCCCAACGTCCGGTGCTTCGGGCGGCTCTCGGTGCCGAGCTTGGTCTGCCACAACGCTGTGCCGTCCAAGTCGAACGCCAGCAGTGTGTCTTGTCCATCGGCGGGCGCCGTCACGTAGATGCGGCGATCAAGCGCAATGGGCGTCGAGCTGCCTTTGCCCGGCAACACCGCTTTCCAGAGAACATTGGTCGCGTCCCACCGGGTGGGATACTTCCCTGTTGCTGTGCTGCCATTGGCGTCTGGTCCGCGCCAGTTTGGCCAATCGAGCGAGCTGGCTCTCTGTCCTGGCGCGACGGCGAGCCCGACGAGGGCCGCCAAAAGAGCCGGCAACCGACCGCCACTCGCTGTGCGCATTACCTCTGGTGTCATTTCGTGCATTGTCTGTAAAACGGCGGCAAACATAGTCCGTCTGGTCCCATCCGCCAAACGAAAAGGCGGTGCCGTCTTGGTCGCGCAGCGCCAATTCATGAAGTCGAGAAGGTCGGACTGGGGACGGCTAGTCCCCCGGCATGTCAAGTGCATACGGCATGTGTCGGCGCTCCGCCTATGAATTGGCCCTGTTGGTAGCGAGCCCATACGCCAATTCCGTGTCCGTAGTGGGCGACACCCGATTCCAGCTCACGGCGCGGCAAATGAGTTGGACGGTGCTGACTTTGTTTGTGGGCATTCGCCAGCGCCGCCGGTCCGGCATCGAGCACGTCGACACGCCGTCCCGCGGATTCGGCCGCTTTCAGCCATCGCTCGGCCGTGGCGGACTTGATCGCGGTGAGAAGGGTGTTGGCCACGCAGGTTCCCCGCGGTTCGAGCGTTTGGTGATCCCAGCTCAGGGCATCGAGGGGGATCGGGAAATGCTCCCGGATCTCGAATTCCAGGACTTTGCGAAGCCGTGTCTGATCCATCGCTAATTCATGAATAGTCACCTCAGCGAATGCACCTGGATCGGCGCGGACTCCCACCGGAGGGGCGACGGCCTCGCCGCCCGCAAGCAAAGTCCGCGATGTGGGGCGCGGTCGATCGCGATTGAAGCGCGAGCGCCGGGCGGATAGTCTGGCGCAGGAACTGGAGACGAGCCATGCAATCCAAAGCTGAAGTGCTGAACCGGATCAAGTCGACGGGAGTCGTTGCGGTGATTCGGGCGGAGCGTCCGGACGATCTGATCGACGTGTCGCGCGCGTTGGTTCAAGGCGGCGTCTGTTGCGTCGAAATCACCCTCACCGTGCCGGGCGCAATTCGAGTCATCGAAAAGGCGTCATCGGCGCTCGGAGATGACGTGGCGATCGGGGTCGGGACCGTTCTCGATGCCGAGACGGCGCGCGCGGCGATTCTCGCCGGGGCGGGGTTTGTGGTGTCGCCGGCGTTCCGACCGGCCGTGGTGGGAGTCTGCCGGCGTTATTCGATTGCGTGCATGCCCGGAGCGATGACTCCGACGGAAATCCTGGCTGCCTGGGAGGCGGGTGCGGACGTGGTCAAGGTCTTCCCGGCGGGTGTGGGCGGAGCGCAGTATTTCAAGGACATCAAGGGGCCGTTCCCGGAGATCGAGTTGATGCCCACGGGGGCAGTCACTCTCGAGACGGCGCCCCAGTTCATCAAGGCAGGGGCGTGTGCCGTGGGAGTCGGGGGTGAGTTGGCCGGAAAAGCCGTCATTGCTGCCCGGGATTTCGAACGAATGAGCAGGACCGCCCGTGCGTTCATCGAGGCGGTGCGCAAGGCGCGCGGGATAGAAGGCCAATGAGGCGTGTCTCAGACACCAGTCCAGCAGCACGGTGCTTTCGAAGACAATACCGGGCGGGTCGTTGACGTACACCAGCGCATCGCAGTTCGGCATCGGCCTGCGCCGGACCTATGCCCGACGCGTTGACGTCGGCTTCGGCGGATTGACCCTGCAACTCCGGAAGCTCTGCACCGGTGTGGGCCCCGTACTCTCACGGGGCTCACAGGGCACACACAGTGCATCTGGAGGTGTCGGTGGAAACCGGAGCATGCGCCGCGTGGGGCCTGCCTGCCGCGCCTGCCTGAGCCGTGCCCGAGACGGCAGACAGGCCGCTACGCTTTGCGGGGCAGGCAGGGCACGCGGCCTACAGCGGGAGTCTCCATCCGTTGCAAGCCCCGTGCCTGCACCGGGCGACAGAATACCGACAACTGTCAGATGCTCCGGGGCGCTCGGAATGTCCGGGTTTTGCTTGACTCGCGGGATTGCGGCGTGTTTGGTTTCGCCCGAAAACTCATTGTGAATCGTGCTGTGCCATTGCGCGGGCCGCTGTCTGATCCGGGGTCCTCTTCCAACGCCCAGATTCGTCACGTTTCTCGGTGTGGAAGTGTGCATGTCACCTAATAATGAGAAGCGGGCTGCAATCATGGGTGCCGGTGGCATTTCTCGCGTCCGCGGCTGTCTTGGTCTTTGATCCGCTGCCCCCGCGCGTGCCGATCAGCCCTCCCACACCTGTGCCGTCCTGGGCGACGGATGCGACCCCTGTGCGTCAGCCCGCGATGCGTCCGGTCTATTCGTTGGCCAGCTACACGTACGAGTGCATGGAGTGCCATCGGATCATTCCGTCGCCGGAGGAGACGCTGCGTCCCTTGACTCAACACACGGAGATCGAGTTCAATCACGGCATCAACACGCGCTGTTTCAACTGCCACCATCGCAAGAATCGCAACGCTTTTGTGGACGATTTTGGCGCGGAGATTGCCTGGGAACAGCCCCAGCTTCTTTGCGCGAAGTGTCACGGACCTGTCTACCGCGACTGGCAGGCCGGATCGCACGGGCGCAGCAACGGGTATTGGGACACCGCTCGGGGGGAGCAGGTGCGTCTGCGGTGCATCCAGTGTCACGATCCCCATGCGCCGCCTTTTGGCTCGATGGCGCCCGCGCCGGGTCCGAACACGCTCCGCATGGGCGTGCCGGCGCCGCCCGCGCATAGCGGCAAGCGAGACCCGTTGCGGGTTTACTCCGGCGCGGAAGGGGCGGGCAATTCTCACTGATCATGGCCCAAGCCGACACACCCCGCCGACCGAATCCCGCCTCTGCGGGAGCCGGGGCGGTGTCGCGTCGGGGGTTCCTGGGCAAGAGCGCGGCGGCGGCTGCCGGCTTGGCGGCGCTTGCCGCAGCGATGTCGCCGCTGCGGCATCTGAAGGAGGGCGATCTGCCGTCGGTCGAGGACTTTCTCCAGAAGCATTACAAGGAGATGACGGCTGCCCAGAAGGCGCGGGCCCTCGAACGGATTCGAGAGCGGGTGCGCGCGCGGCATCGGGTCGAGGCTGTAGTCACGGATCCGCCGCCTATGGACGGAGTCGAATACGTGTACGGCCTGAACATCAGCCGGTGCATCGGCTGTCGGAAGTGCGTGCATGCGTGTGTGGCCGAGAACAACCAGTCGCGCGCGCCCGAACTCCAGTACATCCGGGTGCTCGAGATGGAGAAGGGGAGCATCGATGTCGAGACGGCCAATCACCATTACACTCCGCCCTTGGTCCCGCGTCCGGACAAGTGGTACATGCCCGTCCAATGTCATCAGTGCGCCAATCCGCCCTGTGTGAAGGTGTGTCCGGTCGAGGCGACGTGGCAGGAGCCGGACGGCATCACGGTGATCGACTACGACTGGTGCATCGGGTGCCGGTATTGTGAAGCGGCGTGTCCCTACTGGGCGCGGCGGTTCAACTTCGCGGAGCCGCTGATTCCCGGGGACGCGATCAACCCGAAGATTTCCTACTTGTCGAATCGTCCGCGGGAGAAGGGTGTGATGGAGAAATGCACCTTCTGTCTACACCGGACGCGGGTCGGGCGCCTGCCGGCCTGTCTCGAGGTCTGCCCGACCGGGTCGCGCAAGTTCGGTAACGTGCTCGATCCGAACAGCGAGGTGCATTACATCCTGAAGCACAAGCGTGTCTTCGTGCTGAAGGCCGATGTGGGCACCCTGCCCAGGTTCTTTTACTACTTCGACGAGCGGGGCAGCCGCTATCACGATCCGATCGAGCCCGGCCCGGTGCATGCAACGGGGGAGGGGGCATGAAACGGTACCTGACGTTTCTCTGGGATTGTTTCCGACTGAGCTTTGTCGGCGACTGGCGCTACCACGCGTGGATGACGGCGCTGACCCTTGTGGCGCTGGGCGGGGTGTACGCGTATTGCCATCAGTTTGTGCATGGTCTCGCGGTCTCGGGCATGACGGATCAGGTGTCGTGGGGGATGTACATCGCGAACTTCACCTACCTGGTCGGCCTGGCGGCGGCAGCAGCCATGCTCGTTATCCCGGTCTATGTCTACCGCAACCTGCACCTGCACGACGTGGTCATCTTCGGCGAGTTGCTGGCCGTGTCGGTCATCGTGATGTGCCTGTTGTTCGTGATGGTGGATCTGGGCCGTCCGGATCGTTTCCATCACCTCCTACTGCGGTTCAACTTTCCGATATCGATGCTCACCTGGGACGTGATTGCGCTCAATGGTTATCTGCTGTTGAACCTGCACATTTGCGGATATCTGATTTACTGCGCGTACTGCGGCCGCGAGCCGTCGAAGAAGTTCTACATCCCATTCGTGTTCATTGCGATCGCCTGGGCCATCAGCATCCACACCGTCACGGCTTTCCTGTATGTGGGGCTGGGAGGCCGCCCGTTCTGGAACTCGGCGATTATCGCGCCGCGATTTCTCGCCAGCGCGTTCGCGGCCGGACCGGCGTTCATCATCCTGACGCTCCAGATCGTCCGGCACTTCACCTCGCACAAGGTGAGCAACGACGCGCTGTTCACCCTGCGACGGATCGTGCAGGTGGCGTTGATCATCAATTTGTTCCTGCTGCTGTGCGAGCTGTTCACCGAGTTTTACGCGGACACCCATCATATTGCCTCCGCCCAGTACCTCTTCCTGGGCCTGCACGGATACAACGCCCTGGTTCCCTGGATTTGGACGGCCATCGCCATGAACGTGGCGGCGACAACCCTGTTCATGCTGCCCTTGTCTCGGGCGCTCAAGACCCTCAATATCGCCTGCGTGCTGGCCATCGTCGGAATCTGGATCGAGAAGGGGATGGGGCTGATTGTCCCCGCATTCATTCCGTCGCCGCTCGGCGAGATCGTCGAGTACAGCCCCACGCTGCATGAGACCATGATCTGCCTGGGCATTTGGGCTTTCGGTCTGCTGGTCTATACCATTCTGGTTCGCGTGTCCGTCCCGGTCCTTGCGGGACAGGTCACGTATGCGCATCATTGGAGCCGCCCACGTCAAGAACCTGCGGCGCCGGTTGCGGCGCCCGTCCCGGAGAACACTTGAACATCATGAATACGAACCATGTCCGAATTCTGATCGGCCTGCTGATCGTTGCGACTGCCGTTGCGGCAGCGCCCCTGGCGCACGGACAGGCCTGGGGATTGCCTGCGCTGTCGAAGGAGACCCAGGCGTGCATCGAGTGCCACCGGCAGGACAACGGCGGCATTTACCAGCAATGGGGTGCCAGCAAGCATTACCGCGCCAACGTCGGCTGCTTCGAATGCCACATGGCCGCCGAGAACGATCCCGACGGCTATGCGCACGAAGGCCAGCGCATAGCCACCATCGTGTCGCCCAAGGACTGCGCGCGCTGCCACAGCGCCGAGACGGAGGAATTCGCCCAATCCCATCACTCGAAAGGCGCCCGCATCCTGGGGTCGCTCGACAACACGCTGGCCGAGGTGGTCGAAGGCAATCGCGGGATGAGGACGACAGCGTATCCGGAGGGCGTCAGTGCCGCGGCGGTCAACGGGTGTTGGCAGTGCCACGGGAGCGAGGTCAAGGTGCTGGCCAACGGCAAGCTCGATGCCACCACATGGCCCAACACCGGCATCGGACGCATCAACCCGGACGGCTCCGAGGGTTCGTGCTCCGCGTGTCACAGCCGACACTCGTTTTCGGCCGAGCAGGCGCGGAACCCGGACAACTGCGGCAAGTGCCACATGGGACCCGATCATCCCCAAATGGAAATCTACAACGAATCCAAACACGGCATCGCCTTCCGCGCATTCAAGGACAAGTTGAACCTCGATTCCGCAAAATGGATCGTCGGCGAGGACTACAATCGCGCGCCCACGTGCGCCACCTGCCACATGAGCGCCACCCCGGGTCGCGCGGCTGCGGCGAATCGGCCGGCCTTGCCGGCGCTGCCCGTGTCTCATGACGTCGGCATGCGAATCAGTTGGAACAACCGTCCGGAGATGTCGATCCGTCCTGAAGTGAGCGACCGCAAGATGGGGTTGCCGGGCGCGGAGGTGAACTGGGAGACGCGCCGCAACACCATGAAGAACGTCTGCAGTAACTGCCACGAGGATCAATGGGTCAACAACTTCTATGTCCAGTACGACAGCCTGATCGATCTCTATCACCAGAAGTTTGCCGAGCCGGGCCTGGAACTCTACGAACTGGCCAAGCCACTCATGATTCCCGTCCAGTTCGCCAACAAGCTGGATTGGACCTGGTACGAGCTGTGGCACCACGAGGGCCGCCGCGCCCGGCACGGGGCGTCCATGATGGGTCCCGATTACACCCATTGGCACGGCACGTACGAGGTCGCCAAGCATTTCTACGGCAAGATGCTGCCCGAACTCGAGGAATTGATCCAGAAAGGCCGCGCGTCCGGAGACCAGAAGAAGATCGAGGCTGCCGACGCGCTGGCCAAGAAGATCGAAAGCGTGCTCAACACGGCCAATCACAGTTGGTACATCGACAAGATGGATCCAGCCGAGAAGGCCGAGCGCGAACGGCGTCAGCAAGAGTTCCAGAAGCGCTACGCCAAGTAGCGGCGCGCGGTCCTACACCAGGCCGATCCCGCGGGCGGTGTTGAATCCAGTGCGGGGGGCAGCCGGGCGTTGTCAATTCGCAACCGGCTCAGCCAACAGGCGGCAAACGTCAGGGAAACCACGCCTGCGGCGCGCTCTTCAAACTGCATCAGCGAATCGAGGGAGTGGCGGCAGGCATGACGTTTCTACCCGTTGTCGAGCGCGAGTTGCGCGTCGCGTCCCGCCGGCCCGGCACCTACTGGGGACGGGCGGTGGCGGCGTTGGTGGCGATTGTGCTGGGTGCTAATACGTTTGCCTTGAGCGGCGGGATGCCTTCGGTCCGGGTTGGCGGCCTCCTGTTCGGCACGTTCGCATGGTTGGCGTTTTTCTGGTGCGTGTTCACTGGCGCGCGGCACACCGCGGCATGCATCAGCGCGGAGCGGCGCGAGGGCACGCTCGGCCTGTTGTTTCTGACTGACCTCAGGGGCTACGACATCGTCCTGGGCAAACTGACCGCCAGCTCGATCGCGGCGTTCCAGGGATTGCTGGCCTTTCTCCCCGTGATTGCAGTTCCTCTGCTCTTGGGCGGTGTGCTGCCGGCCCAATACGCTCGGGTTGCCGCCGCGCTCGTGGCGACTGTGTTCTACTCGCTGGCGTTGGGCATGTTTGTGTCAACATGGTGCACGAACGACCGTCGCGCGACGACTCTGACAGGGCTTCTTCTGGCGACAGTGACGGCGGGCCCGTGGATCGCTGCGAGCGTCTGGACCATCCCCCAGATGGGGGCCAGCCCGCCCGACTTACTTCTTTTGCTGAGTCCGGCCTATGTCCACCTGCTGAGCGTGCATGGCAGCTTCTCCGGAAGCGGCTGGGGCAATTACGGACTGGCGCTTGGCATCCTGATTGCCGAGGGAATTGCGCTGCTGGCGTTGACCAGCTCGCTGCTGCCGCGCCTGTGCCACGACCGCGGCGCCTCGGCCCGAGCCGTGCGCTGGCGGGCTTGCTGGCGCAGGTGTTGCGAAAGACCGCTCGGGGCGCGCTCTCGTCACCGGACCCAGTTGCTCGAAGTGAATCCGTTTCTCTGGCTTGCGGCGCGGGGACGGGGCGGACCGGCGTCCGTCTGGCTGTTCCTGGCGATAACCTGTCTCGCGTTTGTGTGCGTTTGGGTCTTCTCGACGGAGATGTGGTTGGAAGGGGAAGTGGCCCTCTCTTTCATCCTGTCGACCTTTCTGCACGCCGCGTTGCGGTGTTGGATTGCCTTTGCCGCAACCCGGCAACTGGCGGAAGACCGGCGAACGGGCGGGCTCGAGTTGTTGCTTTCAACACCGCTCGATGTTCCGCGCATTCTCGAAGGGCAGTACAGGGCTTTGGGACGCCAGTTCGGCAAACCGATCGTGGCGGTGCTCGTGCTGGACGCTTTGCTCTGCTGGCGCATGTTCGGGCTGATGCACTCGGAGACGGGCTGGAATCATGCGATTCTGTTTTTTTCGGCGCGCGCTGTGATCCTCGTTGCGGACGCATTTGCGCTGGGGTGGTTTGGGATGTGGCGGGCGATGACCACGCGATCGGCGACCGACGCGGCGGCTGCGACCCTGTTCCGTATCCTGGTGGTGCCGTGGATTGTCCTGATCGCTCTGGGCGGGTTGCTGGCGACCACGCAGCCTTACATCGACAGCGAGGACGTTTTTCAGTTGGCCGTGGTCGCCTGGTGCATCATCGGCCTGATCACGGATGTGATTTCAGTGAAAGAGGCGCGGGGAGGATTGTCCGCGCGGTTTCGCCTGGCGGCGAGCGAGCCGCGCAAGCGGCCCTGGTGGCGTGGCCTTTCGAGCGTCGCCCAGGGCCGCGATTGAACGAACCGCTCGAGGGCGACCGGACGATCGTCTCGGGTCAGACCCGTTTGGGTGTATCGCGCGGCGATCGGCGGAGGCCGTTTTGCAGCCAGAGCCGCCACACCATCCATAGCGCTTCGCGAACGATGCGGGACGACATCTTGGAGGATCCCTGGAAGCGGTCGGTGAAGGTGATGGGGACCTCGGCGACGCGCAGGCCCTGGCGCCAGACTTTATGAGTCAGTTCGATTTGGAAGCTGTATCCGTTCGAGTGGATGTTCTGCAGGTCGATGGCCTCGAGCGACGCGCGACGGAAGCACTTGAACCCGCCCGTAGGATCGGAGAAGGGCATGCCCGTGATCAACTGCACGTAGCGGGCGGCGCCGAGGCTCAGGAGCAACCGGCTCAGGGGCCAGTTGATGACGCGAATCCCCTGCGCGTAACGCGAACCCAGCACCAAATCCGCATGAGCCGCCGCATCGAGGAATCGGGGAATATCGTCCGGATTGTGGGACAAATCGCCATCCATCTCGAAGAGGAACTGGTAGGACCGTTGTAGGCCCCAGACAAAACCGGCGCAATAGGCGCGGCCCAAGCCCTCTTTGCCCGGCCGATGGAGGACATGCATCTGGGGATTGCGGCCGGCGAACTCGTCCGCCATCTGCCCGGTGCCGTCGGGAGAATTGTCGTCAACGATCAACAACTCGACCTGGACAGGCAGGGAAAAGACCCGATGAACGAGGCGGGGCAGGTTATCGCGCTCGTTGTAGGTCGGCACAATGACCAGAGTCTCTGGGCGCATTTCGAGCATCCGTGCGACTCAGGCTAGCATCAAGAATGCCAATGACAAGGGGAGAAGGACAGCCCTCGCCGGCGAATCCCGATCTGTTTCCAGTTGTGTCGGGCGGTGTAGAGACTACACTCCGGGGAAGTCGCCCGACACAATTCAATGAGAAAGATAGAGCTATGAAACATACTTTTACTCGGCGGGGATTCATCCGGAGCGCGGCCGCGGGATCGGCGGCCTTGACATGGTTGAGCGCGCAGAAGGCGCCGATGGTGTATGCGGCCGAGGCCGACAAGCCGGCCGTGCTGGGTGGCACGCCCGCGCACGCGGGCGGTTGGCCGGGCTGGCCGATCTGGCGGGAGGCATGGGAACCAGCGGTGCTCGAGGTGCTGCGGAGCGGACGGTGGTTTCGGGGGGCGGGGGAGCACGTCGAGGAGTTCGAGCAGGCCTATGCGCGGCTGCTCGGGGCCAAGCGGTGTCTGGCCACCGCCAGCGGCACCACGTCCCTGATGGTTGCGTTGCACGTGATGGGGGTGGACGCCGGGGACGAGGTCATCACGTCGCCGTTCACCTTCATCGCCACATACAATGCGATTCTGAACATGAAGGCGCTGCCGGTGTTGGCCGACACCGACCCGGCCACGTTGACCATGGATCCGGCGTCGATCGAAAGCCGCATCACGGAGCGGACGCGCGCGATCATGCCGGTGCACATCTACGGGCTGCCATGCGACATGGATCCGATCAACGCGATTGCGCGCAAGCACAAGCTTGCGGTGGTCGAGGATGCGTGCCAGGCGTGGCTGGCCGAGTACAAGGGCCGCAAATGCGGTGTGCTCGGCGACCTGGGGTGTTTCAGCTTCCAGAATTCGAAGCATCTGCCTGCGGGCGAAGGCGGGGCGGTGACCGGCAACAGCGACGATCTGCTCGATCGGTGTCAGGCCTACCACAACTGCGGGCGCGCCTATGGCGGTTTCAAGGGCAGTACGCCGTACTTCACGCGCGGCGGCAATTACCGGATGCAGCAGTTCCAGGCGGTGATCCTGATGCAGCAGTTCGATAAGCTGGTGAAGGAGACGGAGCATCGGGGCGAGAACGGCGATTACCTCAGTGCCCAGCTCAAACAGATTCCTGGCATCGAGCCCGTCCGCCTGCCTGAGAACAGCTACCCGGTGTGGCATTTGTATCCATTCCGCTACGATGCGCGGCAGTTCAACGGACTGACGCGCGATCAGTTCGTCCGGGCCATGGGCGCCGAGGGCATTCCCTGCGGCGGCGGCTATCACGAACAGTATTTCGACGGCCTCCTGGACGAGGCGATCGCTTCGAGAGGATTCCAGCGGCTGTTCAGCGCCGAACGGCTCAAGGCCTACCGCGACAGTTTTCAGGAGTTGAAAGGCAACCGGCAGGTTTGCGCCACAACCGTCGGCATGTTTCAGAGCGTGCTTCTGGCCGAGCGCGCGGACATGGACCGGATTGTCGAGGCGGCTCGGAAGATTCAGGTCCACAGCGCCGCCATCAAGAAGTCGATGGGTTAATCGACCTTGGTCAAGGCCGTGGCGAGCGTGTCGAGGTGGCGTTCGAGCGTGAATCGCTTCTCGAACGTCATGCGGTGAGGGGCACCGTCCTCGGTCAGGGCGTTCACCAGAGCGGCAGCCACTTGATCGGGAGAACGCGGGTCGACCAGGCCCGTGTAGTTCTCGGGCAGCAGTTCCGGGATGGCCCGCCAGCGGGTTGTGACGACGGGGAGTCCGAATGCCATGGCTTCGATGACATTTGCAGGTTGTCCTTCCCAGGCAAAGTAGGTCGGGAAACAAAAGATATCCGCTTCCCGAAACGCCCGCCATTTGGCATCGTCGCTCACACGTCCCAGGTACTCGATCCATTCGCGCCGCCCCGGCGCCCCGATCATGCGCTCGAATTCGATCCGCGTGTCGGCGTCGACGTAGCCGCCGATGACTGTCAGGTGGAAGCGGAGGGGGGAGCTTTGGGCGGCGAGTTGACGGTTGGCGGCCTCGACGCCTGCAAGGGCGTCAAACAGACCCTTGTCCCGCGAGCAATGCCCCAGGAAGAGGACGCGGCACCGCTCGGGATCGCCGCTGGCTCGCGCGCGATCGGGTGCGGACAGGGAGTGCCCGAGGCTCAGTTGGCGACGGGCATCGGTCCGGGCCATGCGGCGCGGCGCGATGGCCTTGGCGAAATCGGGACACGGATCGGCAATGCCGTTGGCGACGACTTCGACTGCCCGTGGTTGAAACCGAGCGGCATCGGGTTGGTTGAAACGCGACAGGACCACTGCCAGATCGGCGCGGTCGAAGAGCCAGTGCGTGACAGCGCGTTCGAGGCCCGTGGCGTTGTTCTCGACCCATTCGCCGAGCCCGACGGCGTGCCAGTGGAACATCAGCCTTGGGTAGGCCCAACGGCAGAGCAACAGGATGGCCCAGTCACGGTATAGCGAGGAGCGCCGAGGCGGGCAGGGGACATAATAGAGGGCGCGGACGCCATATCGGAATCTGAACCACAGCGCCTTGGCGCAGTACTTGAAGAGGACGACTGCCTTTGTGAAACGGACAGCGCCTAGATCCTCGAGGTCGCGCGAGAAACGGGCATCGATGTGGTAGCACTCGATATCCGGACGCCGTCCGGGGCGAGTCTCGCCCCTGGCGGCTGAGCCGGGTCCGGGCGCGCTCTGTTTTGTCCGATCGCCTCCGAAGCCCTCGAGCATGCGCTGAATGCTGAGGCTCTGGCCGTGGGCAGGCGGAGGGATATGGGCGAACACCGCGAGCTTCATGAGGCGATGCGGTTGGCCGGATGGAGGGTGCCCGACTCGATACGATCTACGTCACCATACCGGGCCTCTCCCGCCACCGCGAGATCGGCCCTCCAAAGGGGAAACAGGTTACCTGCAGAATGGGCGTCCGATCCCCTCCTTTGTCGCAGGCTGTGTCCCCACCTTTGTCGATGAACACGCGGGCGGGCGACAAAGATCGCGACCAAGGCGTCGACGAAGGTGAGGGCGACGCACAGGTCCATTCTCGTGCGAGGTGGCATCCAGCAATGGGGAGGAGGATTCATGTTGAGAACAAAAAAACTCTCGGAAACGCGCAACAACTGATTCGCAACTGCGTGTCGTTTGTTCCAGGACCAGGAGTGCTGCGCCAGACTTGCCGCGCTGGCCGGCGCTTTATCGTACACGTTCAATATGTCCAGGGAGAACATCCTTGCCTCTTCGCGCTGCTCATCTCAGATCGGTGAAGTGTGCGATGAAGTGTGTGATGAAGTCCAATCCGAATAATGTCCAAACTGCAGGCCGCCGACGTGAGTCAGCGGTGATCCCTGCGTTTGACAGAGCGAGGTGGCGCGGACTCACCGCGCGATGCGGGACGGCTACGGTTCCATGGTTCACTGGAAGTCCAAACGCAACACTTTTGGCGGCTTTGTCTTGCGCGACGAAACGAAGATAGGTATGCATGCCGGAGTCATGGATGTGCTGTCGCTGTCGCGCCTGCAGTTCGCCCTTACGGCGGGATTTCACTACCTCTATCCGCCGCTGAGCATTGGATTGGGCGTGGGGCTGGTGGTGATCGAAGGACTTTGGCTCAAGACCGGACGACCGATCTACCACCAGATGGCGAGGTTCTGGACGAAGGTGTTTGCGCTGACGTTCGCAATCGGCGTGGCGACGGGCATTGTGCTCGAATTCGAGTTCGGCACGAACTGGGCCACCTACTCGCGCTATGTGGGCGACGTGTTCGGGAGCGCGTTGGCGGCGGAGGGCATTTTCGCGTTCTTTCTCGAGTCCGGGTTTCTGGCGGTTCTTCTGTTCGGCTGGGACAAAGTCAGCCGCGGCATGCATTTTTTTGCAACCTGCATGGTGTGTCTCGGGGCGCATTTCAGCGCCGTCTGGATCGTCGTGGCCAACTCGTGGCAGCAGACGCCGGCGGGTTACATGATCGAGCAGACGGCGCTGGGGCCGCGGGCGGTTATCACCGATTTCTGGGCCATGGTGTTCAATCCGTCGTCGATGGAACGGCTGAGTCACGTGGTGTGCGGGGCGTGGCAGGCGGGGGCTTTTCTGATCATCAGCGTGAGCGCCTTCTACCTGTTGCGGCGAAAGCACGAGGAGTTTGCGAAAGCCTCGATGAAAGTCGGCTTGGGCGCGGCTGTCGTGGCTTCGATCCTCCAGATCGTCACCGGGCACCAGAGCGCGCTGGGTGTGATCAGGAACCAGCCGGTGAAAATGGCAGCGTTCGAGGGGCATTACGAGACGGGGGAACTGCCAATTTACGCGTTCGGGTGGGTGGATGAGGCGTCCGAAACCGTCCGAGGCCTTGCAGTTCCGCGCGCTGTGAGCAGGACGATGCTGGGGAAGGCCGGATCGACGGCGAAGGGACTGCGGGAATTCCCGCCGGAGGATCGTCCGCGCGTGAATCTCACTTTCCAGTTCTATCATCTCATGGTCGGAGTCGGGATGGCTCTGATGGCCGTGGCGCTGGCCGGTTCGTTCCTGTGCTGGCGGGGGGCCTTGTCGCGATCCCGCTGGCTGCTGTGGATTATGGTCTTCTCGGTTCTGGGGCCGCAGATTGCGAATCAGACCGGATGGTTTGCGGCGGAGATGGGGCGGCAGCCTTGGGTTGTCTACGGCCTGCTGCGGACTTCGGACGGCCTGTCGGCCGTGGTCAAGGCCGATGCCGTGCTGACCTCGCTGATTCTGTTCACGCTCGTTTACCTCCTTCTCTTTGCCGTGTTCGTGCACCTGTTGAACGAGAAGATCCGGCATGGGCCGGACCCGTCGGACATGAAGCCCGGGGGCAAGCTGGCGTCCGGGGGGAGGGCCGACCTATGAACTTCCCGGACTGGCTGGATCTCAATCTGGTGTGGTTTGTCCTGGTGGGCGTGTTGTTCACCGGGTACGCATTGCTCGATGGCTTCGATCTGGGGGTGGGCGCGCTGCACCTCTTCACGCGCACCGATCCGCATCGGCGGCTCATGCTCAACTCGATCGGGCCGGTCTGGGACGGCAACGAGGTGTGGCTTGTGACGGGGGGCGGGGCGTTGTTCGCGGCGTTTCCGGTGGTCTATGCGACCGTGTTCAGCGGATTTTATCTTGCATTGATCCTGTTGCTGGTGGCGCTGATTTTTAGGGCGGTCGCCATCGAGTTTCGCAGCAAGCAGCCGATGGCGTGGTGGCGGCGGATGTGGGATGTGGGCTTTGCGGCGGGCAGCGTGCTTTCCAGCTTCCTGCTTGGGGTGGCGATGGGCAACATCGCCTGGGGGATGCCGCTCGATGAGCGGGGCGAGTTCGCCGGCACGTTCCTCGGCCTGCTCCATCCCTACGCGCTCCTGGTCGGAGTGACTGCGGTGGCGTTGTTCATGATGCACGGCGCGATCTACGTGGTGATGAAGACCGAAGGGGATCTGCAGGCGCAGGCGCGACAATGGGTGCGGCCCACCATGATTTTCTTCATTCTTTGCTACGCGGTGACGACGATGGCCACACTGCTGTATGCGCCGCACATGGCGGCCCGGATGCGTGCCAATCCCTGGCTGTTCACCATCGCCCTGGCCAACGTGCTCGCCATCGCCAACATCCCGCGCGAGATTCACCACGGACGCGATTTCCGGGCCTTTCTATCGTCGGGTTGCGCCATGATTGCATTGATGATGCTGTTCGGCCTGGGACTGTTTCCGAACCTGGTCCCGAGCAATCCGGACCCGATCCGAAGCCTGACGGCCTACAACGCGTCGTCGTCGCCCAAGACCCTGGGCATCATGCTGACCATCGCGATCATCGGTGTGCCGGCCGTCCTGGCCTATACCGTCAGCATTTACTGGATATTCCGAGGCAAGGTGAAGCTCGACCGGATGAGCTATTAGCGAGCCGCGAAGCGCATTGAATCCGCCCCGGCGGCTGGATGGAAGTCGAGTACATCGTCATCGCCGGCTGGCCGGTGCAATTCCTTTCCTTTGACTGGCTGATCACCAACGGGCCGCTCCGCCTGGCCAACTCGCCCATCCCCATCCCGATCGTGGCGGAGGCCCTGGCAAATGGTCTCGAGTTTCTGCAGGGGCACTCCCGATCCCACAACGATCGACGTGGGGCCGATGGTTCCGAGGAACTTGCGATTGGCTATTGCGCCCCGAAGCAGTAGACGTTGCCGTCTTCGCTGCCGACCACGACCAGGCCGCCCGCGACGGCCGGCGAAGCGGTGATCGCCTGGCCGATTTCGTAGTGCCACAATTCCTTGCCTTCCGCGATCGAGACGATGTACAACCTTCCGTCATCCGAGCCCACAACCACCTTGTGTCCAGCCACGGCAGGCGAGCTGTCGACTTTGCCCCGAGTCGCGAATGTCCAGAGCGGTTTGCCCTCCGATTTCGAGACGCAATGCAGACGCTTGTCGCGCCCGCCAAACACCACCTTGTCCTCGGTGACCGCGGGCGAGGCGAAGTAGGGGAAGTTGCGATCGCGATAGGTCCAGACCCTCTCGCCCTTTTCGATGTCAACGCAGAGAAACTCATTGTTGTAATGTCCGAAATAGGCGCGGGCGCCCTCCAGCGCGACGGACCCCGCGATGTAAGCCCCGGCCTCGACTCCCTTGACCTGCTCTCCCTTTGTCAACCCAATCACGTGCAGAATGGCGTCGCATCCGCCGAAGACCGTCTGCCCGGCGGCGACGGCGGGTGAACCGTTGATGTAGTTGCCGGTTTCGTACACCCAGTTGCTTTTGCCCGTGGCTCCATCGACGCAGTGGAGTTTGAAGTCGTAGCTGCCTGCCAGGATCCACACCCCCTGGCCGGTCGGGGCTTTGACCCAGTTTGGCGCGCCCAGAATGCGGTCCTCGGTCTCGTACTTCCAAGCCAAACGCCCGTCCCGCGCCCCGACCGCGTAAAGGGAGTTGTCGCTCGAGCCGAAGAAGACCCGGTCTTCGTGAACCAGCGGTGACGATTCGACAGGCCCGTCGGTTTTGAACGACCAGACCTTCCGGCCCGTTGCCAGATCGAGGCTGTAGAGGTGACCGTCATCCGATCCCACATAGACCCGTCCACCCACGATTGCCGCGGACGATTTCACCGGGCCTTCAGTCTTGAACTGCCAACGGCGGGCAAGGGCGTCCGGCAACGAGCCCTGGGAGACGCCCAGCAGGGCGGGACCGCCCCGGTACATTGGCCAATCGTTGGTGGCGCCTGCGGCGGAAGAGGCCGGGGTCAAGGCGATCGCTGCGGCAAGAAACGCGGCATTCATTCAGCGCGACAGTATTGTCGGGGGCCGGGGTTGGCAAACGAAATGCCGCAAATGGCAGTTGACTTGGCCGGTTCGTTTGCTAGCCTCCACGCCCTTTGATCCGAAGGCTTCATGAAGACGTATTTGCCGAAAGTGAATCTGGACGCCCGCAAGTGGCACGTGGTTGATGCCGAGGGCAAGGTGTTGGGGCGCCTCGCCGTCGAGGTGGCCAACGTCTTGCGCGGCAAGAATAAGCCCATCTACACACCCCATCTCGATGCCGGTGACTTCGTCGTCGTGATCAACGCCGAAAAGGTGGTGCTGACCGGCAAGAAAGAGACCGACAAAGAGTACATGTCGTACTCGGGCTGGAAGGGCGGCGAGAAGCGCCAGACGGTCGCCCAAGTCCGCGCCCGGTACCCCGAGCGCCTCATCCTGCACGCCGTCAAGGGGATGATCCCCAAGAACCGGCTGGGTGCCGTCCTGCTCACCAAGTTGAAGGTCTACAAGGGCAACCAACATCCGCACGCCGCCCAACAACCCGCCCCGATGACCATCAATAACTGAACGCATTATGAGTGAGGTTACCGAATTTCTCGGCACAGGCCGCCGCAAGACCGCTGTAGCTCGAGTTCGTCTCGCCCCCGGCACAGGCAAGATCACCGTCAACGGGCGGACCTTCGAGAAGTATTTTGTTGTCGAGACCCACAGGGCATTCGTCATGCAGCCACTGCTGGCAACCGAATCGACCGCCAAGTTCGACGTCCGTGTCAATGTCATCGGCGGCGGTCCCAACGGCCAGGCCGGCGCCGTTCGCCACGGCATCTCCCGCGCCCTGCTCAAGGCCGACAGCGCTTTTCGCCCGATCCTCAAAGCTCAGGGGCTCCTGACCCGCGACCCGCGCATGCGCGAGCGCAAGAAGTACGGCCAGCCCGGCGCCCGCAAGCGCTTCCAATACAGCAAGCGGTAACGAGGCACGCCTCGCATCCGGTCCGAATCTTCAGCCAGGCGGCAAGCCGCAGCGTGTCAGGCTCGGCGCCCCATCATTAGTTGCTTGCGCAGATTGGCCGAAGACTGTCCTATTCGGGGCATGAACACCCCGTTGACCCGCCGCGGTTTTCTCCGCGCCAATCTCACGTTCACGTTTGCCGCAGCGACCCTGCCGCACCTGGTCCCGGCCTCTGTCCTGGGCCAGGGCCAGCCTTCCCCCAACAGCCGCATCCAGGTCGGATGCATCGGCGTTGGGCCGCAGGGCAGGGGCGTGATGAGCAATTTTCTGTCGCAACCGGACTGTCGCGTGATCGCCCTGTGCGACGTCGCGAAACGCAATCTCGACGCCGCGCTTCAGATGGTCAGCGGCCACTACAAGGACCAGGCGTGCGCCAAGCATCACGATTACCGTGAGTTGCTGCGTCGGTCAGACATTGACGCCGTCCTGATTGCCACGCCCGATCACTGGCATGTGCCGATTGCCGTGGCCGCCGCGCGCGCGAACAAGGACATGTACGTCGAGAAACCGCTCGGCCTCTCCGTCGAGGAGGATCAACGGCTGCGTGCGGTCTGTGGCCTGACCAAACGCATCTTTCAATTCGGCACCCAGCAGCGGTCCGGCAGCCAATTCCGCCTCGCCTGCGAATTGGTCCTCAACGGCCGCATCGGATCGCTCAAAGAGATCTCGGTCTGGGCCTCTGCCAGCCGCCCCGGTGGATCGACCAGACCCGTTCCGCCCCCCGCAGACCTCGACTATCCGCAGTGGCTTGGACCGGCGCGGGCAATGCCGTACACGGACGGCAAGGCCTTTGACGGCGATCCCGCGGACACGTGGAAGACCTGGTGGTTCAACTATGACTACGCCCTGGGATTCATTGCCGGCTGGGGAGTGCACCCGTTGGACATCGCCTACTGGGGACACCCGGCCATGATGCGCGGGAAGGTGGGTGTCGAGGGCAAGGGCGTGATTCCGACAGAGGGGGCCTGCAACACGTCGGTGGCCTGGGATGTCCGGTTCAAGTTTGCCGATGGTGTGCGCATGATCTACCGCGGCACGCGCAACAACTACGAGCCGGTCACGCCCATGAACGACCTGAGACCGTGGGAGCAGAAATTCGGACGCGCCATCGATCACGGCACGGCTTTCGAAGGGACCGACGGCTGGGTGCTTGTCGATCGCGGGGCCATTCGCACATCGCCCGAGGACCTCGTCGAAACGACATTCGGTCCGAATGACCGCCGACTCGTCCAGAGCAGCAATCACGTCCGCAACTTCCTCGACTCGATCAAAAGCCGTCAGCCCGCCGTCAGCCCAATCGAGGACTCAGTCCAGGCCGACATCCTCTGCCATCTCAGCGACATCGCCACGCGCGTCGACCGTCCGCTGAATTGGGACCCGGCAAAGGAACAGTTTGTCGACGACAATGACGCGAATGCGCGCCTGAAGATGCGTCCCGTCCGCCAAGGATGGGAGTGGGCCTAGCTCGGTTATTTCACACGCTTCGCGAGGAACCGTAACCGTATAAGAACTTGGGCGGGCAGCCGGTTGGAACAGGCTTTTGCATTTCACCATCCCCCGGATGCGAAGGGCTTCAGGCACGTGTTCCAGAACCTCGATCCGGGCTCGGAGAACCTGCCCGCGCGATCCAGCCGCCGCCGATCACCAGATCGTCCTGGTAGAACACGCACGCCTGCCCGGGTGTGATCGCGCGCTGCGGGATGTCCAGCCGGACACGCGCGGTTCCATTAGCGTGCGCAACAACCGTGGCGGTCGTGCCAGGATGGTTGTAGCGAATCTTCGCCATGACATCGAGTTGAGCCGGCGGCGCCTCAAAAGGGATCCAGTTGCACCGTTCGATCATGAACTCGGACTGTTCGAGCGATGTGCTGTCACCGACCACAACCCGGTTGCCAGCGGCGTCGAGGTCGACAACGTAGAGGGGGGCGGACGCTGCGATCCTGAGCCCGCGGCGCTGGCCAATCGTGTAGAACTCGATGCCTTCATGCCGGCCCAAGACCCGCCCGTGCAGGTCGACAATGTCCCCTGGGTGCGGTGCGACGAGCCTGGCCTCGCGCAGGAAACGTCCGTAGTCGTTGTCGGGCACGAAGCAGATTTCCATGCTCTCCGCCTTCTCCACGGCGGCGACCTGGTGCGCACGCGCGATCTCGCGCGTCTGTGACTTCAGAAGATCGCCCAGCGGCAGCAAGGCGTGGGCGAGCTGTTCCTGGTTCAGGGAAAACAGGAAGTAGCTCTGATCGCGCCGCGAATCCCGTCCTCGACGGAGCAGCCAACGGCCCGAGGCCTCGTTTCGTTCCACGCGGGCGTAGTGGCCGAAGGCAATCTGGTGTGCCCCCAATCGCCGTGCGCAGGAGAGAAGCAGGTCGAACTTGATCCTCGCGTTGCACATCGCGCACGGATTGGGCGTGCGCCCCGCCCTGTACTCGTCCGCGAAGTATTGGATGATTCGCTGCCGGAATGCGTCTGCGCCATCCACGACATGAAATGGAATCCCCAGCCTGTCGCACACCGCACGGGCATCCTCAGCAGTCGCTGCGTCCGAACGCCGTGAGAAGCGCTCCTGCGCTCCTGGCATCGCCTCGGGCGACCAGAGCTTGAGCGTGACGCCGACGACAGCGTAACCCTCATTTCGGAGCAGAATGGCGGCAGTCGAGGAGTCAACCCCGCCGCTCATCCCGACAACCACCCGAGTGCTGAGCCGGTCGGACACGCGCCCGAGGGTAGGGGAGGCGTTCGGACTGTGTAAAGGCCCGGACGTCATCGTGTCGACAGCCCGGAGCCGGTCTTCTGCTGATAGTAGCGCCATCGGCGGATGACGGACTCGACATAGTGTCGGGTGCTGGGAAAGGCAATCTGCGACACGAACTCGACGCTGTTCGTGGCAGCAGCCTCTCTCGCCCACTTGAGCACATTCGCGCGTCCCGCATTGTAGTCCGCCAGCGCGTAGGGGACGGGATCGTCCGTCTTCCGGTAACGCTCGATCAGCTTGCACAGGTACCAAGTCCCCGCAAAAGCGTTGGTGCGCGGGTCATACAGATGCGCCTCGGGCAACGGATAGGCGCGGACCGTTTCCGCCCACTCCTGAGCAGCCGCGTCGGTCAACTGCATCAGGCCGATCTCGCCCGCTCGCCCCCGCACGCCCGGATGGAATCGGCTTTCCCTCCAGACCACAGCCTTCACCAGGGCCGGATCAAGCTTGTAGCGCCTGGCTGCCTCGAGGATCGGCGCGTCCTGGCTGTGATCGAGTCGTTCGCTGGCCCTTCGCCACAACGCCAGCAATGCGATCAGCAGCAGGACCAGACAGACCGCCGCTCCGCCAAGAGCGAACGTTCTGTCCCTGTGCAGCCCGGTCTTCACGCGTGACCACCTAGCCCGCATGCTCCCTCATTCCTTGCGTCGTGTGTCGATGATAACGGTGACGGGGCCATCGTTGACCAGGGCCACCTTCATGTCAGCGCCGAATTCGCCCGTTGCCACCCGCTTGCCCAGATCCGCTTCGAGCTGCTTGACGAACGCCTCATAAAGCGGGATCGCGATCTCAGGCCTGGCCGCGTTGCAGTAGGAGGGGCGGTTCCCCTTCTTCGTGCTCGCCAGGAGTGTGAACTGGCTCACGACCAGAGCCTCGCCGCCCATATCCCCGAGCGAGCGATTCATCAGACCCTCATCGTCGTTGAACACGCGCAGCCGTGCGATCTTGCCGCTCAGCCATTCCACGTCGCGGGCGGTGTCCTCGAATCCGACGGCCAGCAGGATCAGCAAGCCCTGACCGATCTGCGCGGTTGTCTTTCCTCCGATCGTGACCGAGGCGGAAGCAACACGTTGGACGACGGTGCGCATGGGTGCGGGGGGACGTCTCTCAGGACCGGCGAGCAGCCCTCGATGGCGCAGGAGAGATGGTTGATGCCTTGTACATGTAGATCCATGATTTGTGTCCAGCCCCTGCCAGTGGGCAAGAGGAATCTGCAGCAGAGAGCGAACCGCGCAGAGAAAGAGCGCCGGCCGGATTCGGCGCAGCCGGCGAGAGCAGCTTGATGGTGTGGGGTGCAGGGAGGCATCGTGCGTGATGGGCCCTCGGCGCTCGGAGGCGCGGTGGACAGAGGCGAGGTAGAGGGGCTGCGGTTTGTCAAGCATGATTCTTGGGCTGGGCGAAAAGAAATGTGAAAAAAAACCAAAAAAGATGTTGACCCAAACTGCGAACGAAGTATCTTGTGTCCGCTTTTAGATGCGAGATGCTGCATCGCCGAATGTAGCGAGGATATTCGGCGAGCGGGTTTTTGTCTCCTCTAAACACGGAATTTTTTGCGGCGAGAACGCCGGAATGCTCTTTGACAATTGAATTGTGCGATGAGTGAGAGCCCCCTCATGGGCGGTCTCGAAAGAGGCTGCGCTTGAGGTTAGTTTTAATCAAAACACCGAGCGCAAGCTCGGTTAAGAGTCAAGCAAGTTAGTTCATATACGGAGAGTTTGATTCTGGCTCAGAACGAACGCTGGCGGCGTGGATAAGACATGCAAGTCGAACGCTGATTGCGGAGTAGCAATATTCTGCAATCGGAGTGGCGCACTGGTGCGTAACACGTGGGTAATTTACCGCGAAGTTCGGGACAACTCCGAGAAATCGGAGCTAATACCGGATGTGATTGCCTGGGGGCATCCCTGGGCGGTTAAAGTTGGGGACCCCGCGAAAGCGGGGCCTGACGCTTCACGATAAGCCCGCGGCCTATCAGCTAGTTGGTGAGGTAACGGCCCACCAAGGCTAAGACGGGTAGCTGGTCTGAGAGGACGACCAGCCACACTGGAACTGAGACACGGTCCAGACACCTACGGGTGGCAGCAGTCGAGAATTTTTCACAATGGGCGAAAGCCTGATGGAGCGACGCCGCGTGGGGGATGAATGGCTTCGGCCCGTAAACCCCTGTCATTCGCGAGCAATGCCTTCCCGATAACACCGGGACGGTTGATCGTAGCGAAAGAGGAAGGGACGGCTAACTCTGTGCCAGCAGCCGCGGTAATACAGAGGTCCCAAGCGTTGTTCGGATTCACTGGGCGTAAAGGGTGCGTAGGTGGTGAGGTAAGTTCGGTGTGAAATCTCCGGGCTCAACCCGGAAAAGGCATTGAATACTATCTTGCTAGAGGTTTGGAGGGGGGACTGGAATTCTCGGTGTAGCAGTGAAATGCGTAGATATCGAGAGGAACACCGGTGGCGAAGGCGAGTCCCTGGACAACACCTGACACTGAGGCACGAAAGCTAGGGGAGCAAACAGGATTAGATACCCTGGTAGTCCTAGCCCTAAACGGTGCACATTTGCTGTGGGCGGAATCGACCCCGTCCGTGGCGAAGCTAACGCGATAAATGTGCCGCCTGGGAAGTACGGTCGCAAGATTAAAACTCAAAGAAATTGACGGGGGCCTGCACAAGCGGTGGAGTATGTGGCTCAATTCGATGCAACGCGAAGAACCTTACCTGGCCTTGACATGTAGGTGGTAGAAGGATGAAAGTCTAACGAACCCGCAAGGGTAGCCTACACAGGTGCTGCATGGCTGTCGTCAGCTCGTGTCGTGAGATGTTGGGTTAAGTCCCGCAACGAGCGCAACCCCTGTGTCCTGTTGCCACTCCTGCGAAAGCGGGAAGCACTCCGGACAGACTGCCTCGCTTAAACGGGGAGGAAGGTGGGGATGACGTCAAGTCAGTATGGCCCTTACGGCCAGGGCTGCACACGTACTACAATGCCCGGCACAGAGGGACGCAAGATCGTAAGATGGAGCTAATCCCTAAAACCGGGCTCAGTTCAGATTGTCGTCTGCAACTCGACGGCATGAAGCTGGAATCGCTAGTAATGGCGCATCAGCTACGGCGCCGTGAATACGTTCCCAGGCCTTGTACACACCGCCCGTCACATCATGAAAGCCGTTTGTACCCGAAGTCACTATGCTAACCGCAAGGAGGCCGGTGCCGAAGGTGTGAACGGTGATTGGGATGAAGTCGTAACAAGGTAGCCGTAGGGGAACCTGCGGCTGGATCACCTCCTTTCTAAGGAGAACATGGGGTGCCGGGTCAACCGGCGCTCAAGGTCGAACGGTCGCGCAAGCGGCCGACCGGCTGATCTCATCGCACAATTCAATTGTCATCGAGCGCACTTTGATCGCTCTTTGATTATTGGAGCCGCCGGGATGGACTCCCCTCAGCGCCGGGGCTGTAGCTCAGTTGGTAGAGCGGTAGCTTTGCAAGCTATAGGTCGGGAGTTCGAGTCTCCTCAGCTCCACCAGCGCCTGCGGGCGCGGGCGGGACGGACGCATAGGAACTGGGGCTTGGGCGTGTAGCTCAGTTGGTTAGAGCATGCGCTTGATAAGCGCAGGGTCACTGGTTCGAGTCCAGTCACGCCCACCAAAATGTTTTTCGCCTGCTACGGAGCGGGTGTTGATCTTTGAAAACCACATATAGGCATGCTGTAATTGAGGCAATTGTAGTTCGCTGAGTTGGGCTTCGGCGGCGCAAGCCGCCGGAACTGTACTTTTGCGATCAAGCTACTAAGGGCAGATGGTGAATGCCTTGGTGCCAAGAGGCGAGGAAGGACGTAGCAAGCTGCGATAAGCCGCGGGTAGCCGCAAGCAGGCTCTAATCCGCGGATCTCCGAATGGGACAACCCAGCCGTCTTAATCGGCGGCTATCGCCGGATGAATTCATAGTCCGGCGAGGCGACACGGGGTGAAGTGAAACATCTCAGTAACCCCAGGAAAAGAAAGCGAAGCGATTCCGTAAGTAGTGGCGAGCGAAAGCGGAACAGCCTAAACCGGGAAGACTTGTCTTCCCGGGGTTGTGGGACCTCCGCAAGGGAGGCGGGAGGCGAGCTTAACCCTTTGGAAAGAGGGGCCATAGACCGTGACAGCCGGGTGAGCGAAGTCCGACGCCCTCGGGAGGGATCCCAAGTAGCACGGTGCACGTGAAACTCTGTGCGAATCCGTCCGGACCACCGGATAAGGCTAAATACTCCTTGGCGACCGATAGTGAACTAGTACCGCGAGGGAAAGGTGAAAAGAACCCCTGTTAGGGGAGTGAAATAGGACCTGCAACCATTTGCCTACAAGGTGTGGGAGTCCCGCTTTTGCGGGATGACCGCTTGCCTTTTGCATAATGAGTCTGCGAGTTATTGTCCGTGGCCAGCCTAAGCGGTTGAGCCGCGCAGGCGAAGGGAAACCGAGTGCGAAACGCGCGTCCAGTCGCGGGCAATAGACCCGAAGCGGAGGTGATCTACTTTTGAGCAGGTTGAAGCCTGGGTAACACCAGGTGGAGGACCGAACTCGTGGATGTTGAAAAATCCTGAGATGACTTGAGAGTAGGAGCGAAAGACTAATCAAACCCCGTGATAGCTGGTTCTCTCCGAAATAGCTTGAGGGCTAGCGTTGGGTAAGTACTCCATGGAGGTAGAGCACTGGATGGCTTAGGGACCCCACCAGGTTACCAAAACCAATCAAACTCCGAATACCATGGATCCCGTTATCCCAGCATTCAGACGGCGGGGGCTAAGCTCCGTCGTCGAGAGGGCAACAGCCCAGACCGCCAGCTAAGGTGCCCAAATACCGCTCAGTGGAAAGGATGTGACGTTGCGGAGACAGTGAGGATGTTGGCTTAGAGGCAGCCATCATTTAAACAGTGCGTAATAGCTGACTCATCGAGCGATGTCGCGCCGAAGATGATTGGCGATAAGCGGTATACCGAAGCTGCGGATTTCGTCCCGATGCGTCGGGGCGGAGTGGTAGGAGAGCGTGACCAGCGCTGTGAAGCCGGACGGGAACGGACGGTGGAGCGCTGGCCAGTGAGAATGCAGACACGAGTAGCGATAAACCAGATGAGAATTCTGGTCGCCGTAAACCCAAGGTTTCCTGGGGCAGGTTCGTCCTCCCAGGGTTAGTCGGGAGCTAAGACGAGGCCGTAAGGCGTAGTCGATGCCCAGCAGTTTAATATTCCTGCACCGACTCGGGTTAAGGCCGGAGAGGACGCAGAGAGAAACGTGGCTATGTCATCGAAAGACGGAGCCTAGGCTTCGGCCGAAGCGCACCACGGGACGATCTGCCGAGAAAAGTCTCCGGTTGTTCCCCGGGCCGCCCGTACCGCAAACCGACACAGGTGGGTGAGTGTAAATGCACTCAGGCGCGCGAGAGAAACCTCTCTAAGGAACTCGGCACATTAGCCCCGTAACTTCGGAAGAAGGGGTGCCTGGATCGTGGCAGCAATGTTGCGAATTCAGGTCTCAGTAAATTGCGCTTAGCGACTGTTTAACAAAAACACAGCACTCTGCAAAGTCGTGAAGACGACGTATAGGGTGTGACACGTGACCAATGCGGAAAGATTAAGGCATCTTGTTAGTCCCGCGCGAGCGGGGCGAGGCTCGGTGTCCAAGTCCCCGTGAATGTCGGCCGTAACTATAACGGTCCTAAGGTAGCGAAATTCCTTGTCGGGTAAGTTCCGACCTGCACGAATCGTGTAACGACTAAGCGACTGTCTCGGAGAGGATCTCGGCGAAACTGTAATTGCGGTGAAGATGCCGCATGCCCGCAGTAGGACGGAAAGACCCTATGCACCTTTACTGTAAGCTGGTATTGTGTTCTGGTTATTGATGCGTAGCGTAGGTGGGAGACTTCGAAGGCGTGGCTTAGGTCGCGCTGGAGTCGTAATGTGAAACACCACTCTTGAATAATTAGGATTCTAACTTCGGCCTGTCATCCAGGCGAAGGACAGTGCCTGCGGGTCAGTTTGACTGGGGCGGTTTCCTCCCAAAAAGTAACGGAGGAGCGCGAAGCTCGGCTCAGCACGGTTGGCAACCGTGTGATGAGGGTATGGCTAGAAGCCGGGTTGACTGCGAGACCTACAGGTCGAGCAGGTGCGAAAGCAGGCCCAAATGATCCGATGGTTGAATGTGGAATTGCCATCGCTCAACGGACAAAAGGTACGCTAGGGATAACAGGCTGATCGGGTCCAAGAGTTCATATCGACGACCCGGTTTGGCACCTCGATGTCGGCTCATCGCATCCTGGGGCTGGAGAAGGTCCCAAGGGTCCGGCTGTTCGCCGGTTAAAGCGGTACGCGAGCTGGGTTCAGAACGTCGTGAGACAGTTCGGTCCTTATCCACTGTGGGCGTAGGAAACTTGAGGGGTTCATTCCCTAGTACGAGAGGACCGGGAATGACGCACTTCTGGTGTGGCAGTTGTTCCGTCAGGGGCAGCGCTGCGTAGCCATGTGCGGACGAGATAAGCGCTGAAAGCATCTAAGTGCCAAGCTCTTCCCAAGATAGGGTTTCCCCGGGCAGGCAATCCGCAAGGGTTGTTTTGCCCCTAAAGACCACCGGTAGACTACCGGTTTGATAGGTCAGGCGTGTAAGCGCGGCAACGCGTTCAGCGGACTGATACTAATCGGTCGTGAGGCTTGATCGCTTAATCCTCCACGAGGATTGAGCAGATTTAACCGGCTCGCGAATGGCAACTGCCTCTCGGCATCCTGTATGTGGTTTTCAGAGATCGGCCCTGCCCCCTGGGTGGGCTGGCGAGTGCGATCTTTCCAATTTTTTGGTGACCATAAAACGGTGGTCCGACCCGATCCCATCCCGAACTCGGCCGTCAAACACCGCTTTGCCGATGGTAGTGCTTGTATAGCTTGCGCGAGAGTAGGTTGTCGCCAAATCCCCCCCTCACCCCTCAGTACGTCACCGGGGTGATCCGATGACCTTCTCGAACCCGATCCCCGGGATACACGATCACTCGATCGCCCTCCTGCAGTCCTTCGCGAATCTCAGTCTCGATTCCGTTCGACCGACCCACTTCGAGCAGCCTCTCCCGAGCCCGCCCGTTCACTATCACGAATGCAGCCCACGTCTCCTCCTGCTTGCGGAAGAGGGCGCCCGAGGGGATTTTCAGCGTGCGATTGGTCTCCCAAACGATGATCCGGGCCTCGGCATGGAAGTTGTCGCCGAGATGCTTTCGAAGGGCCGGAGGCGTGATGAGATCGGCGATCACATTCACCCGCTGTTCCTCGACGCCGAGGGCGGAGATCTTCGTGAACGCCGCGGGTTCCACCAGGCGCAGCGTCGCTTCGAGAATCTCCGGACCACCCCATTGTTCGAGTTCGATCCGAGTGCCCGACTCGAGCACCGCCCCGTCGCGCGAGAGCACGTCGATTACCACCTCGAGATCGTTCGGATCCCCAATCTCGAGAATGGGTGTTCCCGTCGACACAGGCCGGCTGCTCTCTTCGAACACCCGCAGCACGCGGCCCGTGGCCGGCGCCAGAACGGTCAAGGGCGAATGGGTCGCCTGACCGGATTCCGATGCTGGCGTGGCAAAGACCGCCAATTCAGCCTCGGCCACCCGCAGGGCGCCCTCGGCCGCGGATTCCTCCCGGCTTGCGGAGGCTTGGCGCCACTGGGCGGATTCGAGTTCCTGGGGTGAGACGGCCTGTTCGCGTGCCAGGGTTTCGAAGCGGCGCAATTCGCTCGAGGCAAAGCGATGGGCTTCGCGCGCCTTTTCGAGATTCGCGGCCGCCGTGTCACGCCGCGCTGCGGCCAGAGCGCGGCTGCGCGGGTCCAAAAGAGCAGCGTCAAGTGGGTCAATGACCGCGATCTTCGTAACTCCCGCTTCGACCGGGGCGCCCGCCTTCAGGACCGTGCGCCGCAGGTGTCCGGCAACGGGGGCGGAGACCACATAGCGATGGCGAATGCGCGTCTTGCCCTCTTCGTTGACGCTGACGCGCAGCGGTCCCCAGACGGCGGGGGCAGTCTCGACGCGGACTGGCTGGGGCCAAAGGGCGAAGAGCAGGGCCCCGATGAGAACCAATCCGGCCAGGTGGGGCAGCCATTGGCGAGCCCGCCGGTTCGCGCGGGTGGCACGGCTCAGGGTGGCCGATGCGCGGGCAGGGCGCGAATCGATTGACGTGGGTGGTTTCATTGGGTGGTCATTCAGGGGCTTTGAGCGCGCCAACAAGATCGAGGCGGTGGAGCTGACGCAAAACAAAGATGGCGGAAAGTGTCGAAGCGACCGAAACCACGAGCACGGCGAACCCGAAATTGCCCATCGTCAGCACCACGGGCAGACGGACGGTCTCGGTATTGATGGCCCTGACAATGCCGGCGGCAAAGCCCGAGCCCAGCAGCAGTCCGAACGGCACGGCAACCAGGGCGAGCATGACCAGTTCGGTCACCAGAACTCCGCCCACTTCGCGTCGGGAGAAGCCGATCACCCGCAGCGTGGCCAGTTCGCGGGCGCGTTCGGCAAGCGAGATTCGGACGTTGTTGTAGACCACGCCGAAGGCCACCACCGTGGCAAACACCAGGTAAATCATCTGGAACGTGTTGATGCTCGCCGCCGTCGTTTGCCGGAAGTTGGCGCGCATCGAGTCCTTGATCGCCACCCAGTTGACGCGCGGCGTCTCTTTCAACGCGTGGAGAAACGCGGCGCGATGGCCGGGGTCGACGCGGAAGGTTGCTCCATTGATCACGTCGCCTTCGCCCAGGATGCGATTGAGGGCCGAACGTTCCATGTAGGCGGCCAGGCCCGCGAAGTCCTCGGCTAGTCGCACCAGCGGAACAGAGCGCACAGGCCGCCGTTCCTCGAGCACTTCGACGATGATCTGATCGCCCACCGTGGCGCCGAGAATCTGCGCCAGCTTCGCGGACAGCACCAGCCCCTGTGGCGGCAGGATGATGGTCTGGTAGTCGGGATTGATGATGCGGTCGTGCAGGCCTTTGGCCGGAAGGCCTCGCAGGATCAACTGCCGATGCCGGTGCCCGAAGCGAAGGCGGACGGCGACACTGCGAACGGGCTCGACGCTGATCACGCCGGGCAACTGGCGCAGAGGATGCCGGGCGGCAAGGCTGATGGGCTCGATCAGGCCGGCACTCATGTCCTGGCGCTGGACGACGTGCCATTGGTAATCGAGGACCTCGGCCACGGCGTCTCGAAAACAATTGGGCACAATGAGTATGCCGGTGGCCAAAGACAGGCCCGCGCACGTGAACAGCGCCCGCATGAGACGACGCTCGATATTGCGCATCGCGATGCGGAAGGTCGCGGAGAGATGCCGTGCCATTCTGCCGCGCTCGATCCAGGCGGGACGGTACGAGGCGGGCGGTTGGGGACGCATGGCCTCCGCGGGAGGCAGGCGTGCCGCGCGCCGCACGGCACCAAACACGCCCGTCATCGCCGCAGCGGCGCTCACGATCAACGCAGCGAGCAGAGCCGGACGGTCCAGACGGAACGTCAGTTCTGGGAACCGGAAAAAGTTGTGGTAAAGTCCCACCAGCCATTGGCCCAGGAGAGCCCCTCCGATCGCGCCGGTCAGCGTGCCGCCGGCGACGATCACGAGCGCGAACTTGAAATAGTGGGCGGCGACCTGTCGATTGGTGAAGCCGAAGGCCTTGAGAATGGCAATCTGCTCTCTCTGGAGATCGACCAGGCGCGAAAGAATGGCGTTGGTCATGAAAGCCGCGACACCGAGAAAGACAATCGGAAAGGCGACCGCCATCGTGGCCAGCACCCGGATTTCGTCCAGGACACGGATATGCGACGGATGCTCGGCGCGGCCAAAGGCCCCGCGTCCGCCGTAAGGTTTGAAGAGCCGATCCAACTCGGCAATGACAGCGCGTTCGGACGCGCCCGGTTCGAGAGTGAGGACCATGTAATTGAAGGCGCCATCGAGGCTGAAAGCGGCCGCCAAATCGGCGTACGGGAGCCAGAAGCTGCCGTAGGCGCGGCTGTCGGGCAGAGGGGTGCCAGGACGGGATTCGAAGATGAACTCGGGCGAGAGGACGATGCCGGCGACGCGCAAGACCTCGCGTCGGCCATGAAGCACCATAATGATCGAATCGCCCGGACGAATCCGGTTGGCCTCGGCGAACGCTTCGCCGACAAGGACCTCGCCATGGCGTCCCGGGCTCAGCCAGCGTCCGGCGCGCAGGAAAAGGCGGTTCAACTCAGGCTGGCCGAATGCCGGAAGCGAACGGACTGTGCCGCTGGCCGGTTCATCCAGGCCGGCAATGTCAAGGGTGACCTGGACGGAGATGTCCGCCTGTGCGCGGGCGACACCCGGAATCCTGGCTGCCTGGTCGGCGACGGAACGCGGGGCCCGTTTGAGATGCGCGAACACCTGCGCGAAGCGATGGTCCTGATAGTAGTCGTCGCGCGCCGTTTCGAGCGATCGGATCAGGCTGCGCGCCATGATCATCATCGCCAGCCCGCAGGCCATGACAAGGGCGACGGCCATGGCCTGGCCGCACAGCCGGTTCAGATCGCGGAACAGTTTGCGGTCAAGACAGGGCAGCATCCGATCACCATTTCAGGCTGTTCACCGGGGCGCGCCTGGCGTTGCGCCGGATTTGCTGAACGCGTCCGTCCGACAGAAAGATCACCCGATCCGCCATGTCCGCCATGACGGCATTGTGGGTGATAATGACGGTGAGTGTGCCCAGTTCGCGGTTTACGCGCGCGATCGCTTCGAGAACAACAATGCCGGTTCGCACATCGAGGGCGCCCGTCGGCTCGTCGCACAACAGGACGGCGGGACGCTTGGCGATGGCGCGGGCAATCGCCACACGCTGTTGCTCGCCGCCCGAGAGCTGCGCAGGGAAATGGTCCAGACGCGCCCCGAGGCTGACCATTTCAAGGGCCGCCTCGGGCGGCATCGGATCGGTGGCGATCTCGGTGATGAGGGCGACGTTCTCGCGTGCCGTCAGGCTCGGAATCAAGTTGTAGAACTGGAAAATGAACCCTACGCATTCGCGGCGGAACTGCGTGAGTTGCGACTCGTCCACCGCCGTCAGGTCCGCGCCGCGATACTCGAGTGTGCCGGCCGTGGGCAGATCAAGGCCGCCAAGGTTGTTGAGCAGTGTGGTCTTCCCGCTGCCTGACGGCCCAAGCAGCACCACCAACTCACCTTCGAACAGGTCCAGATCGACCCCCGCCAGGGCATGCACCTGGGCGGGACCCGAGCCATAGACCTTGGTCACCTTGCGGGCTCGATAGACGAGCGCCGGCTCCGACCCCGAGGACGCTTGCGCCGTTCGAGTCACCGTATCGGACACTGGGGCCCTGTCATCCATCCTCTCTTTCGCGTGTTCGGATTGGTTGTCCCTGCCGATGATCGAACTCCGCGTTGCATCGGGCGGGTTGACGTCGCACACCTTCGCGTTCCCGAAGCCGTGCGTCGAGGCAAAACGCATTCCCATTGTCGGGCGCGCTAAACGGCTCGCTCCTCTCTCGGCCAGGGACTCCCGTTCCTGTTTTGCGCGCTGGCGGCGCGGGCAGGGATGTGGTATGTAACAGGCGTCTTGCCAAAGGCACTGCCAGAAACGATGCCTGAGGATAACGCTATGAATCGTGCCTCGATCTTTCCGCAATGGTGCGCGCTGCTGCTCGGGCTTGGCCCCGTGTTGTTCCAGCCGCTGGCCCAAGTCGATCAACTCGCCTACCGCGCCGTCCGATCGAGCGCGTTCGAGGTGCAGCCGACCGACGCCCCTTCGAGCATTCAAGGGCCTTTCCGCGTCCGCGGCAGCTTCTCGATGGCTCCCCAAATTGCGCCCTTGGACTGGGAGAACTACAGGATTTCAGATCTCCGACTCGAAGTCCTCCTGGACGCGGCACCCCCGGCCGTCCTGAGGGGCAGCGGGACTTTCAGGCGGAGCGGTCTGTTTAACCGGATGCGCATGGACCTCGACGTGCAGTTGGGCGAGACCGCCCTGCATCTGACGAGCGGCGAGCTGCCGGCCGAACCGTGGACCCCTGACATCGACATGGTCCTGAAGGGCAAGGCCGTCGACGGGACGAGGCCCGGCACGTATGCGCTGCGTCTGGCTGCCGTGCGCGAGTTGGCGCGCTGGCAGTATCGGTTGATCGACGGCAGTTCATGGACGGACGACTGCGAGAAGTGCGGGCGGCCTACGATCAGGTGGTCCTTGCACGGCGGTTTCGATCTCGTCCTGGTCGAGAAACATCCACTGTTCAACCGCTATCATCTCTTCGATATTCGGTTCTTCAGCGGCACGGATTATGAACTCGAGGGGGAAGGCGATTACCAGGTGGGCGGCGAGGTTGCCTTGCGTCAGGAACTGCGGCTGGACGTGGAAGCGAAAGGGACGTTCGGCGGACCGCGCACGATGACCCTGACCAATATGCCGGGTCCGCCAACGCGCCTTTGGCCGATGTGGGCCGTCGATGTGCAGGAGGCTGAGAGCACGCCAGAGTCGAAGCTGCTCCTTGAACTCCGGGCGGCCCCCGTGCGCGAACTTTGGTTTTCGACGACGCATGGAATGACAGCCGGTCTGCAACCCGGCCTCCAACCCCGCATATCGGGCGGCGATGTCTTGACCGACTCCGGCCGCCGGGTGAAGACAAACGCTCAGTTGATCTCCGCCCTGGGATGGACGGAGCCGAAGGAAGCCCTCGCGGTGGACGCCCTGACGATCGCTCCCGGGGGCGAGGTCTGGTTCTCGTTCAGCGAGGGGCAGACGAGCCCGACGCTCGGGGTGATCAGTGATGGCGATCTGGTGTCGGACCACGGACGCATCGTCAGACGAAATGGCGAGCTGATGGCGTCATTCGGCCTGATGCCGCCGCTGCCTGATCTCGGGCTGGACGGTGTCCAGGTATTGGATGATGGCGAGATCCTGTTTTCCATCGTTCGCGAGTCGTTCTCCGAGCGTCTGGGCGTCATGCTGCGACCCGGCGACATCCTCTCGAGTCGTGGAAACGTCACCCGCGCGGCCAAGGAGTTGCTGGCTGTTTTTGAGCCCGAAGATCAGGCCGCCGACCCCGGACTCGATGCGTTCTTTGTTTGGCCGAGCGGCGAGGTGTGGTTCTCGACTGAGTCCGGGTTTATCAGCAAGACGATGGGACCGATCATGGACGGCGCGTTGCTCAGCGACCAAGGCTATGTCGTCGCGCACAACCTCGATTTGGTCCAGCCTTTTCAACCTCTCGAAGACCTGGCCAATTTCGGCCTCGACGGCCTGTTCCTCGTGACGGACGTCGCGGCGCCGGCAAAACCGGCTCGAGTGCTGCTCAGCCTCAAGAATGGAGAGGGCGGCGGAGTCCGGCTGACATGGCCCGCGCAGGGGCGCGTGTTTCAGGTCGAGGCGACGACCGCTGTGGGCGATCCGTTTGCCCCCGTCAGCCCAATCGTTCCAGACCTCGAATGGATGGATTCATCCGCTTCAGGGTTGACGCAGAGCTCTTATTATCGCTTGAGGCAGTGGTGAAATGTGCGCGATACCCGATCAGCCGTACATCCGAACTGAACCCAGAGTGACACTCGTGAGCTGCCGGCCATCGCGGCGTGCGCCTGCCGGGGCTTTGCCCGCGGAAGCGACGCCGCGAGGCCGATCGCTCATGACAGAGCCGATGCTCAAATCAGCCGGCTCCGTCCTGGGATGTACACGGGGTAACTGCCGTTCGGGCCCGGTTTGGTGGGCGGCTCCATGCCGTCGCGGCAGTCCTCGGGCCTGGGCGGGAAGAAGAAGTCCGAGGCGGTGATCTGCTCCCAGGTCACTTCTTTACCGGTGTAGCAGGAGATTTGCCCCATGATCCCGATGAGCGTGCTGGGCGCCATGTAATCGCCGTTGTTGATCGGTGTGCCGGCGCGGATGGCCTTCATGTACTCGACCTGCTCCTGGTAGTGAGCGTCGCAACCGGCGTCGCCGCGCCAGTTCTTCTCGCCCCAGATGCGGCAGGCCATGACGTCGGCGCGGCCCTTGGTGCCGAAGATCAGGCTCGAGTACTCGTCATAGCAACCGGTGGTCGTGCGGCACAGGGCATAGACCCGCGCGCCGTTTTCGTACTGATAGACCACCGTGTGGTGATCGAACACGTCGCCGTAGATCGCATCGGTCATGCTCGAACGACCGCCCAGGCCGTGGCACTTGACCGGGGCCTGTTCTTGGAGAGCCCAACTGGCGCGGTCCATGTTGTGGACCAGAGATTGCACGACGTCGTCGCCCGAGAGCCAAACGAAGTGGTACTGGGTGCTGAATTGCCATTCGAGTTCGGAAAGCCCCGGCTTGCGTTCGGTGACGCCATAGGGCGCCCGCAGGAAGTTCTCTTCGATGGTGACGATGTCGCCGATCGCGCCGTCGAAGATGCGTTTCATCAACTCCTGGTAGCCGGTGTGGTAGCGGCTGTGGAGGCCCGAGACCACGCAGAGCTTCTTCTCATTCGCCAAGGCGCAGGCCGACTCGAGCAGTTTGATGCCGGCGGGGTCGATGCCGTGGGGTTTCTCGACGAACACGTGTTTGCCGGCCTGGATGGCGGCCATCGTGTGGAGGGGATGGAACTTGGCGGCGTTGGCAATGACGACGGCGTCACAGCACTCGATCACTTTCTTGTAGGCGTCCACGCCGGCGAAACACCGGTCGTCGGGCATCTGGACCTGGTCGCCGCGCTGTTGCTTGGCCAGTTCGTTGCGGATGGCCTCCCGTGAGCCTTTCACGCGGTCCATGAAGATGTCGCACATGGCGACGAGGCGGACACCCGGATCGGCGCGCAACGCCTGGGCGCCTGCGCCGGTGTTGCGTCCGCCGCAGCCGATCATTCCCAGGCGGATGACGTCGCTGCCGGCGGCGTGGGCCGAACGGGCGAGGTCGAGGCCCGCCAGCGTCGCGCCAGCGGTAGCCGTGGCCGAGATTTTCAGAAAGTCCCTGCGGGTGGTGGAGGTCATGGAGGTGGGTAGTGTCATAGGGATTTAGGATTTGGGATTTAGGATTTAGGTGATCTTGCCGTTGGCGAGGGTAATCGAGATTGTCGGGCCGAGAATGATTGGTTCGAAGTAGAGAGACTCATGCCGTCGCTCAAATCATCAAAGACGCCGAGCCGGGTGACGAGAATGGGATTATCGACATCGAAGTCCATGCCGAGGGCGCCGCTGAAATCCTGGTTGCCTTCGGTGCCGGCCGGCACAGCGTAGGCGATCGCGGTGGTTTGCGCCTACGCTGCCGGTGTCAGCAGGGCAAGGGCGCAGACGGCGGTCAGAAGGCCAGCTCGCCAACGGCGCCAACGCGCAATCGGCTGGGTCGTAGGATCGGTGAGACCGTGTTGTGTATTCATGAGTGTTGGGTTGATGTTTCGTTGGCGAGCGAGAGCGTTTGTGTTGCCGGAGAGGATCGGGGTGGTGAGCAGGCCACGCCGGCTCAGTCGATCTCCCAGCCATCGCGACTGTGGTAGGCCCACCAGTCGTATTCGTCCGGACTGCCCTTGACCCGTTCGGCATGGCCGTCGGCGCAGACGATGTTGATGCCGCGGTTGTGGGGCATGTACTTGTAGTTCCAATAGGGTATTTCCCAGACCAGGCAGGCTTTGGTCGGGATGGGGACGTCATTGGCCGAACGTCCGCTGACCGGTTTGCTGACCTCGTAGGCGCTTCGGTCTCGTTTGAGGTAGATGTGGTTCCACACGTACGTCACGCCGTCGTTGTCAAAGAAGAAACCTTGGGTGAAGGCGGAACCGGGTTCGCTGGCGGGGAGCTTCATTTTCAGACCAGCAGGGCAGGCATAGGTGCCATTCATCAGACGCTGGTCGCCTGGCCGGCTGCTCTTGGGCTTGGCGGTGTTGGTGCCGATGTACGGCTGCAACAGCTCGGGCATCCACATGTCGTCCGACCGGAGGTCATGGTCGCCTTTCCAGGCCTTGCCCCAGTTCCGGCACAGGGGGATGCGGTCGTTGTAATCGGCCACATACATGTTCACCGCCAGGCCGATTTGTTTCTGATTGTTCAGGCAGTACGTCTGATTGGCCTTCGATTTCGCCTTGCTGAGGGCCGGCAACAACATGCCCGCCAGGATCGCAATGATCGCGATGACAACCAGCAATTCGATCAGAGTGAAGCCTCCGTGACATGCTGAACCCACAGGCGGCTTCGGACAATCGGGGGTTTCGGAAGTTCTCATGAAGCATGGATGTCGGTGTGGGCCATACGGGAGACTATGGACCCGATGGACGGGGATGAAAAGAAGCACATCGAATCACGCGGCGCTGGTTGGTGCGGGGGCCGAATCCAGGGTTCCTGGGGCGGGTCGGCGGCGAAGCGTGGCCACGACGTTCGTCTCGTAGGCGTGTGATCCCTCGCACTCGAATCCGACAGTAGCGATCTCGTATTCCGCTTCTCGCGGCGGCGGGGTGCGAACAAGATCGCCGACGCGCGGCACGGCGGGAAAACGTACATGAGCGAATTTTTGCTCCGGATCGTCCGGGTACCGGAAGGCGATGTAGATGGTGTCCATAGCTCGACGCAAGTGCTTGCCGGGAACAGGCTAAACGTAGCAGGGTTTGCCCGGTCTGACCAGAGTTTCATTGAAACCCACACCGCCGTGAACTGGGCGGCACAGCAGAGATAGCCAGTCCCATTGCGGCTGCGGAGCGCCGGCTTGCAGCCGGCTTTGGACCCGGAAACCCGGGGAGGACCCGCATTTCCGCCCGATGCAAGCCGATGACAACCGGGCTGTAGCCAGGATGACAATTGCTGCGGCGAATCACCGCGAAGTCGGCAAGGAGGTGCGGCTCCGGTGCGGGAGGATGTCAAAGAGTGCGTGAACGCGTTGGCCGATGGCCAAGTCGAGAATCTGTCTGCTGCGTGTTGACGGACCGATCAAAGCCTCAGTCGAAGTCACTTCGAGTGCCTGAGCCCCTTTGCAGTGGGGAATTCGAAGGTTCAGTGGGCCGCCGCCGTGGGATTTGCAGTGGCGGTTGATGGAGGAACCCGCAGGTCTAAGCTCCATTCCGCGCAACAACCGTCACGCACCAAGGATCAACTGAACGAAGTAGCGATACTCCTCCTCCGCCAGGACGGGATCGGTTGTGGAGGCGCTCAAAACCGACCGCAAGACTTCCGGGAAACGGTCTTTCAGGCGGGAGACGCGCACCTCGAGAGCATTCACCAACACGCCGGGGTATTGCCTCGCGATGTCGGCATAGGGCCGCCGGGCGCAGCCTCCGCCGGGCAAGTGCCCCCGCAACTCACTGAAGGGCACATCGGCGTGGCGGCGGGCGTAATCCTGATCGAGCAACTCCATCGTGCGGTCCATGACCTGCCCAGCCCACGCGAGATCATACGCCCTGGCCGGATCGGTGATCTCGGCGAACTGCTCCTCGAAACGCTCCGCCGCATTCTCGAGGTCCAGTGGCAGAGGATCGATCCCGCCCCCGCGTTTCACGGCATTCCTTCGCTTGAAGTGGTCAGACACCAGGCCATCGACATGTGCGTCCTCACTCTTGGCCTAGCGGACGATCACCCGGCAACAGGCACTCCAGATACTGCAGGTTGGCAACTCGGAGACTCTCGGCCAATGCGGCTCGCAGCCCGTGTGTGCTCAGGGCTTGGGCACTGCCGTCCACGAACAGTGCATTGCCACGATCCGCGCCATGTGACGGATTGATTTGTGTCTCCCAGTGGGCATCACCCAATGCGTCGGCCAGAAAGCGGGGTCATCACGGAGAGGTTGTGTGTGGCGCAGTACGAAGAGTTTGCAGCGGGTGAGCCTGGGGAACTCTCCCAGACCGGGCCCCACCCCCACATCCTTGGCGTCGTTGGGTAGCGTTTCTTAGCGGGTTTCCCCAGAGAGTAGAGCCTTGCCTTGCTCCCAGTCCTTGGCTTATAGGTGGGAGCATGTCGCAAAGCCTGCTCTACCACGCCTTTGGGATCCCCAAGACCTATCGCTACGTGCGCACCGAATACGCCCGGGGGGCCATCTGGTTCACGGTCCGACCCGAGCTGGAGCCGGAGTGTTGTCCGGAGTGCGGGAGTCGGGACTTCGAGGGGCACGGACAACGGGAACGCCAGGTGCGGATGGTGCCCATCGGGCTCAAGCCGGTGTGGCTGAAGGTCGGAGTGCCGCGCTATTTGTGTAAGGGGTGCGGGAAGACCTGGGAGGTCTCCCCCCTTTGTCGGGGCGTATCAGCACCTGAGCCGACAACTCAAACGCTATGTGATCGATCTGAGCCGGATGATGACGATCCTGGACGTAGCGGAGCTGACCGGGCTGTGTTGGGACACCGTCAAGGGGATCGTCAAGGAGCGCTTGTCCAAGGACTATGCGCACATCCGGCTGAAGGATCTGCGGCGGCTGGCGATCGACGAGATCTACCTGGGACGCAAGAAGAAGTATCTGACGCTGGTGATCGATCAGGAGACGGGGCGGATCATCTGGGTGGGGCGGGGCCGAGGGGGCGAGGCTCTGCACCGATTCTGGCCTCGGCTCAAGGCCAGCGGGGCGAAGGTCGAGGCGGTGGCGATGGACATGAGCCAAGCGTATGCGAGTGCGGTGGCGCGGCATCTGCCGGGGGCGTTGATCGTGTTCGACCGGTTTCACGTGATGAAGCTGATGAACGAGAAGCTGGACGATCTGCGGCGGCAGTTGGTGCGGGAGGCCGAGAGCCAAGACGCCAAGGTGGCCATCAAGGGGACCCGCTGGCTGCTGTTGTATCGCCGCGACAACCTGCCGAAGAACAAGGCGCGCGCGCTGCAAAAAGCGTTGGAGATGAACCAACCGTTGGCCACGGCCTACCTGCTCAAAGAGGAACTGGCGCTAGCGTGGGAGGAGCCGACGTGGGAGGCAATGGCCGACTTCTGCTCGGCCTGGTGCCAGAAGGCCATTGCCAGTGGCATCGATCAGTTGATCAGCATGGCCCAGTCCCTAACCGATCATGCTGAGGGTCTGTTGAGCTACAGCGTGACGAAGATGACCAGCGGACGGATGGAAGGGATCAACCGCAAGATCAAGACGCTGTTCCGTCAGGTCTACGGCTTCCGCGATGACGACTTCCTCCGCCTCAAGCTGTACGCGCTGCACGAGGCCAAACACAAACTTGTCGGATGAGGCTGCTTTTCTGGGTCATCACGACAGGGTTGTGTGTGGCGTCGGATCAACGGCTTCCGTGCGAGCCAACTGGGGCGCTGCCCCAGACCCCGCCCCACCTCCACCTCCTTGAGCGTCTGGGGTAGCGTTTCTTCACGGG